>ENA-OQDL01000553-OQDL01000553.1-human-gut-metagenome-genome-assembly--contig:-NODE-553-length-23312-cov-6.983438_pt1 | contig 23312 bp, 27 predicted proteins | sample MGYA00242782_ERZ504609 | MGnify/ENA primary metagenome ERZ504609 (study PRJEB26092, sample SAMD00036320) | human gut metagenome | host: Homo sapiens | study: EMG produced TPA metagenomics assembly of... | reverse complement strand
ATTCGCTTGTTTTTTATCGCTTGTTTTTATCGCTTGTTTTTTATCGCTTGTTTTTATCGCTTGTTTTTTATCGCTTGTTTTTATCGCTTGTTTTTTATCGAAGCTAAGAATCAGAAGAGTTCTATCTGGATCAAATTGTTCTTCTATAACTGGTTCAACCCAGCCTTGATCCTCCCATGTGTTAAAAATGTTGGGTACTCCGCTGCCGGCACGCTCGCCGATATTGATCAGATTAAACATTTTCATGAGTACTTTGTTGCGAGGATCAGAAATTCCCCCGTTTTTTCATTTGTTGTTTTCCTGTTCTGGAATATCCTGGATTTTCAAATACTATTCTGTCAGCTTCTTTTCGGACTACAATGCCTCGAACACCATAAAAGTCTGCATTTATCAAACAGTTTGCGAGGGCTTCCCTCAATGCTTCATGTACGGGAGTATCATCAATACGGTTTCCATCGATTGTTTTAAAAGGTACCTTGATATCTTTAACAAGTTTATTATATACTCGGAAGTAAAAATCACATATATTACCGGACCATTCACCGGAACTTGACTGTAAGCGATCGGTCCAGCGTATAGTTGGATCCAGAATTTCACGATAATCTAAAAAATATTCAGGGAAATGTCGTACAATGTTATATTCATCTCCAAACATTAGCATTCCTGCAGCTGTTGGATGAAGGCATTTATCAATATTGGAAATGGCAGCAGCTCCTATGCTGCGTAAATATTCAGAATCATTTAAACGGCCAAATGGATGTGCAGGTTTAAGGGCTCGATGTCTGTTGCGATATCCCTGAATGGTTTCATAATTTAGGTCGCTTATTGGAACATCATCCAGTACATCCATATCCATAGTGTTGTCTGTCTGGTCGCGGAGCATGGCTTTCACCTGAAGTTTGGTACAATGATAGTCTCCTTCGTGATTTCTTCGAAATGTTCCGCCAAATATATCATCATTAATATACACAGGTTTTTGTTCTCTGTTTGCCATAGGAACATAAATCACGATGATAGTATCTTCATCCTTCTCATATATCTCTACATCCTGATCAGATAGAAGATTTACGTTGACCTTTTTTCGATTATTGATTGTATCCCAGAAATGTTTTAACAGCTTGTCCCTGTCTGTACTTTTTAAACCTGTAGTTCTCCAGGTTCCATCTTTGTTTTCGGCAACTCCCAGAATAATTACGCCGCCATAACAATTTGCAAAAGCAGAGTAAGTCTCCCATAAAGAAGAAGGAAGGCCGCCATTTGCTTTTTTTACTTCGCGCCGGTTATCTTCTTTATATAAGTTGAACTTTGTAATATCAAAAAAATGTACCATTGTTATTACCTCTTTTTGAAACCAATAATTTGTCTTTATTATACCGTACAGAACTGAAAAATGGCAATGGCTATAATTAAAGAATATTTGTCGAAATTGCCACAGGTATAGAGTGCTTCACATTAATTCTGGAAACAGATATTCTGTTTTGCGAGTACAGGATATCGGATTAGGACTGTTGTATCCAGATTTTCACGATGCATATCGACAGCATTGATCTGATGATTTTCATAGGTGGTATAATAATAAATTCCCTTTGTTGTGTTGCAGCAGGAAGTGTAGAGAGTGATCTCATATTTGCCTTTTGCTACTTCGCAGCAGCCACGCTGTTGATCTACGGAGCCGAGGATGTGGAAGAACTGGCTGACGCTTTCGAGTTCGGAGTCGCCGGATCTGGAGTTCATTTTGTGAAGGCAACTTTGGCAAAGCGGGAGGCGGAGGAAAGGTCTCCCGGGAGGCCGAGGGCGCCCATACCGCGGCTGTAGGATTGGAGTTCTAATCCTGGAGCGAAGGTGTTTTCTGGTTGGCGAGGGGAGAGAGACTGGTAGTTGTTAAGCTGGAACATCTGCTGTGGGAAGGGTGGGTTATTGGTTAGTACCCCTACAGGATTTTCGTAGATATGGAGGCCGTCCTGCATGGATTCGATAACGAGGCAGCCGGAAGCATCTGCGAGGATCCAGTGGAGCTGAGCACATGGGAAGTTCTCACTGAACTGTGTGTTGGTGAGATTCATAGTTGAGAGTCTCTGGCGGGCTTCTTTTAAGGTGGCACACTGGCTGAGAATCCATGGGATGAATTCGAACTGGGCTACGTTTTCTTTGTCCGATACTGGTTCTGCATAGACTGCATTTCCTACGAAATTCAGACCTGCCATGCCGAGACCTTTTTCATTAATGGCATCATAGTAGAGTGGATAGTCTCCGGCCACATGAGCCATTCCGATGATGGCATAGTGAGAGTCAGGGGCTTTATCAGAATGACGGAAATGGAATGGGTAGTTTCGTGGTGTGATGGTGATTTCATCACCGTAGGAAAATTCATAATCAAGGGTTCTGCCGAAATAGAAATCTTTTGTTTTATAAGTTGCTGCTGTGCACATATTTTCTTACCTCCTGGTGCCAAAATAGATATACTTGTAGAACGTGTATATTTTGAAGAATATTACCACAATCTTTTGTTTTTATGCAATATACAGATTTTGTTTTTTGCACAGATAAAATTTGGGTTATATTGCTGGTAAGAAAAAAAATCATGATGTATACTGGTATCAGATAACTATTCAGCAGTCCGTTATCCCGCAAGGTACTGAAAGAGTTTCAATTTCGGAAAATAAGCAAATCATAAGATTAAAAGCAAGGAGGATCAGGAATGAAGTTCACAGAAGGTTACTGGGAGAAAAATGAACGCGCAAACGCATCCTATGCGATGCAGGCTTTTACTGCGGAAGCAATTCCGGGAGGAATGAGAATTGTTTCTCCATTCCGCCAGATCACAGACAGAGGCGGTGCTCTGGATGTTGGAACTATCACTACAGAATTTATTTCTGTACGTAAAGATATCATAAGTGTAAGAAGTTATCATTATGAAGGTTATGTAAAAGGTGAGCCAAGGTATGAGCTGAATGAGGATCCACAGGAAACAGAGGTTGAGATTACAGAAGATGAAGCTGTGATGAAAGCCGGAAGAATGACAGTAAGAGTGGACTTGAAAGACTTTAAGATTACATATGAAGCAGACGGAAAAGTTCTCACAAACATCGGATTCCGCAATCTTGGCTATATGCAATATGACAGAGCTACGCTGACAAAATTCCCGGAACCGAACTATATGGCAGCACAGTATCAGCCATATATGGTGACAGAGCTTTCTCTTGCACCTGGAGAATGTGTATATGGTCTGGGTGAGAGATTTACAGCGTTTGTAAAGAACGGTCAGGTTGTTGATATCTGGAATGAAGATGGCGGTACAGCTTCTCAGATTTCTTATAAAAATATTCCATTCTATGTAACAAGCAAACATTATGGCGTATTCGTAGACCACAGTGATCATGTTTCCTTCGAAGTTGCAAGTGAAAAGGTTGAGAATGTGGGATTCTCTGTGAAAGGTGAAGAGATCAGATATCATATTATTTACGGAGATGACATTAAGGGTGTAATTGAGAACTACACAGATCTTACAGGAAAACCGGCATTGCCGCCTGCATGGTCCTTTGGATTATGGCTTTCCACATCCTTTACAACAAACTATGATGAAGAGACGACCAATTCCTTTATCCAGGGAATGGCAGACAGAGATATTCCATTGAGTGTATTCCATTTTGACTGCTTCTGGATGAAAGAGTTCCACTGGTGTGATTTTGAATGGGATTCCAGAATCTTCCCGGATGTACCGGGAATGCTGAAACGTTATAAGGATAAAGGACTTAAGATCTGTGTATGGATTAATCCATATATTGCACAGGGAACTAACTTCTTTAAAGAGGGTCTGAAGAACGGATACCTGGTACAGCGTGCAGACGGAAGAGGAATCAAGCAAATCGACAACTGGCAGCCTGGCATGGGCCTGGTTGACTTTACAAATCCGGATGCAGTGAAGTGGTATCAGAATAAGCTGAAAACTTTGCTTGATATGGGTGTTGACTGTTTCAAGACAGACTTTGGCGAGAGAATTCCGGTCGATGTGAAATATTATGACGGTTCAGATCCGGTTTCTATGCATAATTATTATACGTACCTTTACAACAAGGCAGTATTTGATCTGCTGAAGGAAGTAAAGGGTGAAGGTGAAGCAATCCTTTTTGCAAGAAGTGCGACAGCAGGCGGACAGCAGTTCCCGGTTCACTGGGGCGGTGACTGTTCTGCAACCTATGCCTCCATGGCTGAGAGCTTAAGAGGTGGTCTGTCCTTTACTTTATCAGGATTTTCCTTCTGGAGTCATGATATGGGCGGATTTGAAATGACAGCAGCACCGGATGTATACAAACGCTGGCTGCAGTTTGGTCTTCTTTCCACACACAGCCGTCTCCATGGTTCCAAGAGTTATCGTGTACCGTGGCTGTTTGATGAAGAAGCTGTAGATGTATGCCGTAAGTTTACAAAGCTGAAATTAAGATTACTCCCATATCTGTATTCTATGGCCGTAAAATCACACAAGACAGGTATTCCGTCCATGCGTGCAATGATCATGGAATTTAACGATGATCCTGCAACCAAATATCTGGATATGCAGTATATGTTAGGTGACAGTATTCTGGTTGCACCAATCTTCAACAAAGAAGGTCATGCAGAATATTATCTGCCGGCAGGAAAATGGACTCATCTTTTAAGCGGAGAAGTCAAAGAAGGCGGAAGATGGTATGAAGAAGATTATGATTTTTTTTCACTGCCTGTATTTGTAAGAGAGAATACTCTGCTTCCGATTGGTGCTGTAGATACTACCGTTGATTATGAACTGGAGAAAGATGTACAGATTCAGGTTTATGAAGTAAATGAAACTGCATCCTGTGAGGTAGTGACGCGTAAAGGAGAGACAGCTTTTACAGTAAAAGCTGTAAGAGAGGGAAATAAACTCACTCTGGAAGCTTCAGCAGAAAATGGAGGTATGACCTATCTGCTGAGAAATATTCATGAAATAGCCGATGTTACTGGTGGAAGCATAGTGAAAGATACAGAAAATGGTATTATCATTGTACCGGAAGGATGCAGACAGGAAATCGAACTCTAATTGACAGGTGCATGATATTCTTTCTGTGAAGTGCATTATAGCCGGGTTTATGTTACTGTTCAATTTGTTCTCAGTAATACACTTCGCATAGTATATTTCGGGATAGCAGCGTGTGGACAGGTAACAAGTTTATAAATATTTTAGAAATTCGACAAAAAATAGGACTGGACAAATGGATTGTCCGGTCCTATAATAATACTCACCAGAGTTCTTCTGGTGATTCAATCCCGTCAGTTCGGCGGTTAATTCCACTTTTATTTTTTTAAAATACCAAAGAAGAGACAGACTGTTTCCTATTGTATGAACAGTATCGAAACAGTTGCGAAAAATATAAGACTGGAGGTGATGCAATATGCATTTTTTCACCTTTTTCCTGTAACGGTTGCCGGAACTGCCATGATCATGGATATCCGTACAGCAAAAGTTGATAACGGATGGATTATTTTTTCCATGTCTGTGGGACTGTTTGTCTGTATATGGCAAAAGAATATTACGGGAATTGGATTTTTTATAATGGGAAGCGTAATGCCGTTATTTCTTATGATCCTCTTTGCTTTTGGGATGATAGGTGCCGGAGATATTAAATTATTCTGCGCACTGGGAGGGATAATGGGCTGTGAATCTATCATAAAATGCATCTTTATTTCTTTTCTGACAGGTGCAGGTATTTCTGCCGCACTTCTGATCTTTAACCACAATTTCTGTGAACGTATCCTTTATTTTATTGAATATGTGAAATGTACAGTCAGTACGGGAAAGATTAGTTCCTATCGGAGAAAAAATATTGCTGCTCCTGAAAATTTCCATTTTACGATTCCTGTTTTTATAAGTGTGTTGTTATATGCAGGAGGTATCTATTGAAAAGAAATATTTTTGCAGTATGCGATCTGGAAGTGGATTATGCGTTGAACTTTATGGACTATATGAATCGGAAGAAGAATATTCCCTTTGAGATACAGGCATTTACATCTGTAGAGAACCTGATCGCCTATGGGAAACAAACACATATAGAGTTGCTGTTGATCTCCGGGCGGGCTATGTGCCGGGAAGTCCGGGATCTGGATATCGGGAAGATCATCATTTTGTCGGAAGGGGTACACCCTCCGGAACTTGACCAGTATCCAAGTGTGTATAAATATCAGTCTTCTTCTGATGTTCTCCGGGAAGTGATGGCATGTTATGGCGCCGAAAAAAAGACAGTGGCAGATCAGATTGCTGTATTAAAAAAGACAACAGAAATTATTGGAATATTTTCACCTCTGGGACGTTGTCTGAAAACCTCTTTTGCATTGACACTTGGACAGATACTTGCCAAAGAACGAGCCGTTCTTTATCTGAATATGGAAGAATATTCCGGATTTGAAGAATTGATGGGAAAAGGTTTTGCCCACAATCTGAGTGATCTTCTTTATTATGTGAGACAGGATAACCAGAATCTTCTCTATAAGATGAACAGTATGATACAGACGATCAATAATCTGGATTATGTTCCACCTGTGCAGATGCCGGCAGATATCCGTACAACAGCCTGGCAGGACTGGGAACGGCTTTTTCAGATGCTTATACTTGACAGTTCTTATGAAGTGATTGTGCTGGATATTGGATGTGGGATTGATGAAAATTTCCAGCTGCTGGATATGTGTAAGAAGATTTATATGCCTGTATTGTCTGATGCTGTTTCACAGTGTAAGATTGCGCAGTTTGAGAATCTGGTCCGAATCTGGGATTATCCTCAGATTCTGGAAAAGACGGAAAAGATAAATCCACCGTTTCATATGGCAACCTGTCTATCACCTGCGTATGTTGAACAGCTGATGTGGAGTGAACTGGGAGATTATGTGCGGAACCTTCTGAGGAAAGAAAGCCAGAAAAAAGAAAATTAAAAAAGTTCCGGAAAGATGCTGTAAAGGGAAAAAGGATGAACAAAGATGTATTTAGAAAGCTGCGGCAGATGCTGATGGAAGAACTGGATCTGTCCAGAGAATTATCGGATAAAGAAATCCTTGATGTAATTGATGAGCTGATTCTGAACCAGATAAAAGATGTCCGTCTTGCGCTGAAAGAAAAGGTACAGCTTCGTCAGGAACTGTTTTATTCTGTCCGCAAACTGGATGTGCTTCAGGAACTGGTGGATGATGAGACAGTGACTGAGATCATGGTAAACGGGCCGGATACCATTTTTGTAGAACGGGCTGGCAAGCTTATGAAATGGCATAAAAGTTTTACTTCTGCTGAGAAACTGGAGGATGTGATCCAGCAGATTGTTGGAAAATGTAATCGTGTGATCAATGAATCCATGCCGATCGTGGATGCAAGACTGGAAAATGGTTCCAGGGTAAATGCTGTAATTTATCCGGTTGCATTAAATGGTCCGATTCTCACTATAAGGCGTTTTCCTGAACACCCCATTACAATGGAAAAGCTGATCGCACTGGGAAGTATCACACAGGAATGTGCAGAATTTCTGGAGAAGCTTGTGAAGGCCAGATATTCCATGGTCATAGGAGGCGGAACCGGAAGCGGAAAGACTACATTTCTTGCAGCAATGTCGGAATATATCCCCAGGGACGAAAGACTGATCACAATAGAAGATAATGCAGAACTTCGCATCAGGGGAATTGACAATCTGGTCCGGCTGGAAGCAAAGATGGCAAACATGGAAGGAGCAGTTTCCGTTACGATCAGAGATCTGATCAAATCTGCATTACGAATGCGTCCGGACAGAATCATAGTGGGAGAAGTCCGCGGCGGAGAGGCAATGGATATGCTTCAGGCATTGAATACAGGGCATGAAGGGTCGCTGTCTACTGCCCATGCCAATTCTGCCAGGGATATGTTATCCAGACTGGAAACAATGGTTCTGATGGGCGTTGATCTTCCATTGGAAGCAATCAGAAGACAGATTGCTTCCGGAGTGGATATTCTGGTACATCTGGGAAGAATGAGGGATAAATCAAGGAAATTGCTGGAAGTAACTGAGGTGTGCGGCTTTGAAAATGGAGAAATCCGTATCCGGCCGCTGTATCAATGGCAGGAAGGGAAAGGTCTTGTAAAGACAGCATCCCTCCTTCATGTGGAAAAACTGGAAAGAGCGGGGATTGAACTATGAAAGGGAAAGAAAAAGAACAGCTTTATCAGAAACGTAATTATGATCATTATCGTTTTTCTATGAAAGAACTTCTGAAATATATGGGACAGGCACTGGCGTTGTGCATAATGGCAGATTATCTTTTTTACAAAAGTAAATGGGTGTTGCTTCTTATGCTTCCTGTTCCTGTGTTTTATCTGAAATGGCAGAAAAATCGTATGATCAGGGAAAGACGGAAGAATCTGAATTATCAGTTTAAGGATGCACTTACTTCGCTGAGTGTTGCGGTTCAGGCCGGATATTCGGTGGAAAGCGCGGTAAAAACCTGTGTCAGAGATTTGGAGAGACTCTACGGAAAGGGAACGGATATTGTGGAGGAATTTCGCTATATTGAAAGCCAGCAGCATATCAGTGTTCCGCTGGAAGAGCTGTTTCTGGATCTTGGAGAAAGAAGTCAGATAGAAGATATCGAAAATTTTGCCTCTGTATTTTATACAGCCAAGCGTACAGGTGGTGATATGAACCGGGTAATTCAGAAGGTGTCTCGTATGCTTGGAGATAAGATTGACGTTAAAAAAGAGATAGAGGCTACACTGGCAGCAAAGAAGTCAGAACAGATGATCATGAGTCTTATGCCTGTGGGAATTATCCTGTACTTGCAGATGACTTCACCGGGCTTCTTAAGTGTTCTTTATGGAAATCCCTTTGGAATTGCAGCAATGAGTATCTGTCTTGTCATTTATGCTGCGGCATACTGGCTTGGCAGAAGGATTGTAGATATTGAGGTGTGACAGTACAAATGTGGGTACATGTTGTCATTTTTGTTATGATCCTGTGTGCACTGACCGGCTGGAAAAAAGGATGGATTCCATCTTCCGGAATCGGAGGGAAGGATGGTATCAGACTTTTTGCGGTAGTAGCGATAGCCGGAAATCTGCTGGGCATGATCCTTACTTTGCAAAACGGTGGACAGGTGTATCCTCAGGGATACCGTCTGGAAAAGGAGGATACAGGATCATATGAGAAGGAATTTATGGTATCCGTTGACGGAGAAGAACCGGTCTCCATGTACATTCAGGTACCGGAGAAGGAACTGGAAGAGCAGGAGGAAGAACCGAAACAGAATAAGAAGCTGACCAGAAAAGAACAGGCACAAAAAAGTATTGCAGAGGCAGTATCCCGGTATAACGAGCAGCGCAGTGATCCGGATTATTATTATCTTCCGGATAAGCTGAATGGAAAAAAGGTAAAATGGGAAAGTCCGGCAGACACTTCCGGAATGCTTCTGACAGGACTGTTTCTTATTGCGGCAATGGCAATTCTTGTGATGAAAGGGAGAGAAGAACAGGTTCAGCTTCAGAAACGGTATGAAGAACTTCTTATGGATTATCCGGGACTGATCATGAAATTTACACTTCTGGTTCAGGCCGGGATGACTGTAAGAAAGGCATTCCAGAAAATTTCTCTGGATTATGGAAGAAAGAGAAAGCGGAATCCAAGACCTGCGTATGAAGAGATACGGATTGTCTGCTATGAGATGGAAAGCGGAGTTTCTGAAAGTGAAGCATACAGAAGATTTGGAGAAAGATGTGGTCAGGCAAAGTATAAAACATTTGCCACGCTTCTTATCCAGAATCTCCAGAAGGGCAGCAGACAGATGGCTGATATGCTTGAAAGAGAATCAACCGAAGCATGGGAAGAACGAAAGAGAAAAGCACGTGTTCTTGGAGAGGCTGCAGCCACAAAACTTTTGGTGCCGATGATCATGATGCTTATTGTCGTTATGGCAATTGTCATGATTCCTGCTTTTATGTCTTTCTACGGAGAAACATGATAAGGTGCTGCAGTAAATTCTGTGCAGCGTAAAGGGTGCTTTTGGATATGGAGGGAAAAAATGGGACAATTGATAAGACAGATAAAAAAGAAAAACGGACTGATACGAAGATTCGCAGAGGAAGAAGACGCTGTAGGTGTTGTGGAGATCATTCTGATTCTTGTAGTCCTGATCGGGCTTGTCATTATTTTCAAAGAGCAGCTGACCGAACTGGTGCAGAGCATTCTTTCAAAGATCGCCAAACAGAGTAATTCTATTTAAGATGAAAAGAGAAGGAGGTGTACTTCCTGTATGAAATATTGCGGAAAGGAAAGAGGAAGCATTACATTATTTCTTGCATTAATACTCAGTCTGCTTTTGTCTCTTGTATGTACAAGTATAGAATCTGTATGTATGGCATCGGCCAGAACCCAAATACTCAACAGTATGGATATCGGACTTTATTCTGTATTTGGACAGTATGACAGGAAACTTCTTGAGGAATATGATCTGTTTGCGCTGGATGGTTCCATGGGAGGCGGGCAGCTTAATCTCGCAAAGATCTGCGATAATCTGGAATCCTATATGAAACCGGTGTTAAAGCAGAACAGTCAGAAACTTGAACTGCATCAGAGCGGACTTACCGGTTACCGGCTTCTGACAGATGAGTGCGGAGAGGTTTTTTATCAGCAGATTGTGCAGTATATGCAGGAAACTCTTGGAAGTCAGGGGGTACAGCTCCTTCTCAACAAAATGTCTGATCGAGAGAGAAAAACAGAAGAGGCGGATCTGAAAGCGAAACAGGCGGAGACAGGAGGCTCCATCGACAGATATGATTCAGAAATGAATCAGGCTTCTCAGAAAAGCCGGCAGGCAGCACAGGAAGCTGAAAACAGGCAGCAACAGGAAGGACAAATATCAACCCAGCCAGCACCGACGCAGCCACAGGCTGACAATCCCATCAGTATTATAAAAAGAATTATGAAAATGGGAATACTGGAGCTGGTTTTGCCACCCGGACGGGAAATTTCCACCCGGACAGTCAGCAAAGACACAATGGTTTCGGGAAGACAGCTGCAACAGGGAATGGAGATGCCGGACGGAGTGACAGCAGATAGCAGTTATACTTCCGGGGTTTTGTTTCAGCAGTATCTGATGAATCATCTGGGAAATTACACAGATCCGTCAAAAGAAAGTCTTGCATATCAGATGGAATATGTTTTTGGAGGAAGAGACAATGATATAGATAACCTTAAATCTGTGGCATCAAAGCTCTTGTTCATCAGAGAAGGCGTAAACTTTGCATGTTTGATGGCAGATAATGTAAAAAGAACAGAGGCACAGGCACTCGCTGCAGCCATTGCGTCGGGATTTCTGGTTCCTCCGGCAGCGGTAGTGATAGAGTCTGCATTGCTTTTATGCTGGGCATTTGCGGAGAGCGTACTGGATGTGAGAGAACTTTTTGCAGGAGGGAAGATTCCCCTTGTAAAAACTTCCGCAGACTGGCAGATTTCGCTGTCTAATCTTTCAAGTCTGATGGAAGGACTGGATTCCATGCGGAAAAACAATGAACATGGATTGTCCTATGAGGATTACCTTCAGGTTCTGATATTGCCTGTTTCAAAGGAAAAGAAAGTGATGAGAGCTATGGATATGATCGAAGATGCGATAAGAAAGAAAGGCAGGGCAAATTTTTATATGGATTCCTGTGTTGTAGCTCTGGAGGCATTTGCGGAGGTAAAAGCAAACAGGAAAAAGGAATTTCAGGTGATACGTCAGTATTGTTATGAATGAATTGCTGAAAAGAGGTGTGAAAAGATGCTTTTACAGAAAGAAAAACAAAGCATTGAAGAAATCGGAAAAAAAGATAAAAAAATTTATGAAAGGAGAAAAGTCTCTCTAAGCAATATTTACGATCTTTTATTCCCCCAAAAGAGTCGGAAATATTTTCGGACAAATGCAAAAGAACATATTGGAGAAGTTTCTTCTGTAAAAGTATCTTTCTGCACCTCTTTTCGGGGAAAGATTAAGAAGGGAAGTCTGGCAGTAGAAACAGCACTTGTACTGCCGCTGTTCTTCCTGGGAATGGTTACGCTGATTTCGTTTATGGATATATATAAACTGCAGACGGAACATCTGACTGCATTGTGTACGAAGGCAAAACAGGCGGGAATGTATGCGTATCTTCCGGGTGGGGACAGTGTTGATGATATTACGCTGCCGGATATCTACACGTATAACCCCTTTGGTGGACTGATACCTCTTCCGGATGTTGGAGTTTATAACCATGTGAAAGTCCATGCATGGACAGGAACCGAATTTCCTGACAATGGAGGAGAGCAGGGAGAAACAGAACCGATGGTTTATGTAACTGCCTCGGGCAGTGTGTACCATAAAAATCCGGGCTGCAGCTATCTGAATGTTTCATTAAAACAAATTCCCGGAAGTTCCGCAAAATCTGCATCCAATAAGTACGGGGAGCATTATTCAGCCTGTGAAATCTGTAGCAGGAATCAGAATCCGGCAGGAGTGGTATATGTTACGGAACAGGGAAACAGATACCATAATCTGGAGTCCTGCAGTGGGCTGAAACGTTCGGTAAGACTGGTAAAAGCTTCCTCTGTTTCGGAAATGGGAGCATGTAGCAGGTGTGGCTGAATTTTTCCGGAGAGATGTATATGGAGATGAATGGCGTAAAAGAAATATGTGTACTTGGATTTCTGGGAATAAATTCATGGATAGATATCAGAAAAAAGCAGGTTTCTCTTCTGCTGATCATAATATTTGCAGTCTGCGGAACTGTGTGGACAATATATAGCAGAAGAAATGTTCCGGAGGTTCTTATGTGCGTGGGGACAGGTTTTCTCTTTGTGCTGATCAGCATCCTTACAGAAGGTGCTGTGGGAATGGGCGATGGCTGGCTGCTTATGGCACTGGGGACAGTGCTGTACCCGGAAGAATTTTTTTCAACACTTTTTATGGGAATGATCTGCAGTGCAGTATGGTCCGGCATCATGATGATGGGATTTTGCAGAAAGGGAAGTACGGAAATACCGTTTGTGCCATTTCTGCTGGCAGGATATCTGGGAGGATTTTTGATATGAAAGATAATTTTTGTATAACAAATGAATACAGTATAATTCGTAAGGGAAGTTTTACAATCGAGACTGCCTGTGTCATGCCGTTGATCCTGCTGGTGTTGATGGGACTTATCTATCTGAGCTTTTTTGTACATAACAGGGCATGGCTGACAGCGGCAGCTTATGAATCGGCAGTAAGCGGGAGCATGGAAGGGATTAAGAAAAACGGAGAAATATATGATACTGCAAGGATGCGCAGTGAGGAGCTGGGGAGTATTGGCTTTTTCGGGGCGGAGAATTTAGGTACCCAGACAAATGTGGGAAAAGAAGTGCAGGTAACCTATGACCTGGACACGATCTCGTCGTATGGCAATCTGAGCTGGCATTTGAGGACAGAAGGGAAATCCGCAGTGATAAATCCGGTGAAACATATCCGCAGACTGCGGGCGGCGCAGGCGGTACTGAGAGAAATGGGGGAATAGAATAGTATGCGGACAGAATATAAGAGGGATATGAATCATAATTATCTCATTGTCTATGGTGAGAATGAGATCAATACAGATTCCTATCAGGTAAGGATGCTTGCGGGAAATGTGATTCCCTCTCTTCTGAAGTGCAGGATACAGGGGATGGATGGCAGATTTCTTATCTATTTTGATATTACTTCGAAACAGGCGGTGAATGTGCTGTATGAAGAAAAGAAGATGGGAGTTGAAGATCTCAGGCTTATTTTCGGTGGTTTTGTAAAGGCTATGGAAGATGCGGCGGAATATCTGATCAATCCCGGACAGTTTATAATGTTGCCGGAATATATTTATACAGATATTGAAAAAAGACAGATTTATTTCTGTATGATGCCCGGATATGAGAAGGATATTAAAGAACAGTTTCAGCTTCTGACAGAATATATTCTGCCGAAAATAGACCATCAGGATCAGGATGCGGTAATCCTTGGATATGGAGTATATAAAAGAGCAATGGAAGACAGTTTTCATCTGGAGCATATTAAAGAAGAATTATACAAAACTCAGAGTTCAGATGTAAATGGGGAGAAGAAAGAAAAAATAAATACAAAAAAGACAGAGCAGGAGATGGAGTTTGCAGAAGAAGAGACTTTCCCGGAAGATAATGAAAACCGGAATGAATTTGTAAGAGAAGGAGAAGATTCAAAAGAACTCGGCCGACTGAACCCGGTCGGTGTTATTGTGCCGGCTGCTGTTCTGATCTGTGGACTGGCAGCTGCTATCCTGAAGGGATATCTGCCACATGTGGAAATGGAAACCATACTTGGTGTAATTGTTATAGCTATAGCGGGTATCATGCTGGGCCTGCGTATTATAAAGACAAAAAAAGTTTTGCATCTTCCGGAACAGACGTATGCATCAGGAGAAACAGTGAGACACATAGAAAAAATAAGAAATATGCCATCATGGAATAAAACAGAAAAGAAAACATCAGGGAAAAGATCAGGATGGAAAGAAGCAGAAGGAAAAGTGTCAGAGCAGAAATGGGAGGACAGATTATATGAAAACCTGTCCCAGACAGTGGAGAGAAATCAGCAAACAAATCAGAGTCAGCCGGTGAATGGGCAGAAAATGTCAGACTGTGGACAAAAAACTTCCGAATCATCCCGGATACATATGGACTATGGTGAAACAGTAGTACTATCTGCCGGAACAGTAAGCGGACCTGCAAGTCTGGTGAGCAAAGAACCGGGAGAACTGGCGACCATTTATCTCAATGAAGATCTGACTGTGATCGGAAAGTTGGAAACTGCCTGTGATGCGGTGATCAGCCTGCCTACCGTAAGCCGTATCCATGCAAAAATACGAAAAAAAGAAGAAAACTATTTCCTTAGTGATATGAATTCCAGAAACGGAACGTCTGTAAATGGAAGATTACTTCGTCCGGATGAGGAATATCAGCTTGAACCGGAAGATGAAGTGGATTTTGCACAGGCAAGATATATATTTCTGGAATAAATGTTTTTACAAAATACAGGAGGTCTGCTACAATTAGTAATGGTACATTGTTTTTGAGATAAAGAAACAGAAAAGAGGTAAAACTTGGAAGAACTGAAAAAGGCACCGGTTACAGTGCTTCTCATTCTGGCGAATATTCTTGTTTTTACTGCAGTGGAATTTACCGGAGGATCAGAGGATACCATGCATATGCTTCAGTGCGGAGCGGCATATACTCCCGCCATTATGCAGGGAGAATACTATAGGATCTTTACAAGTATGTTCCTTCATTTTGGACCGCAGCATCTTGGAAATAATATGCTGGTACTGTTTGTGCTTGGAGGCAGACTGGAGCGTACAGTTGGAAAACTGAAATATCTGCTGATCTATCTTCTGGGAGGAATGGGTGGAAATCTGCTGTGTCTGTTCCTGGAACTGGACAGTGCGGATTTTGCAGTTTCGGCAGGTGCATCCGGTGCAGTGTTTGCTGTGATGGGTGCAATGATCTATGCTGTGATCAGGGGCAGAGGTCATATTGAAGATCTTTCTGCCAGACAGGTAGTGATCATGGCTGCTTTTTCGCTTTATTTTGGTTTTACAAGCGAAGGGGTGGACAATGCGGCACATGTAGGCGGTCTTATCTGTGGATTCCTGCTTGCAGTTCTGCTTTATCACCCTTCGCAGCGTGCAGGATAACCGACCTTTATTCAGGGGATGCCGGCAGATAAATATAAAAGGCAGAACCCTGACCGGGAGTGCTGGAGACCCTGATCTGACCATGGTGTGCAGAGATGATTTCTGCTGTTACTGCAAGCCCGAGACCGGTTCCTTCCGGTTTATATGTAATGAAAGGATGAAAGATATTCTCAGTCTGCTTATGCGTCATACCACATCCGTTATCTTTAATACAGATGCAGATGCCGGAATCTGCAGGGGTGAGATTTACAATAATCTTTCCGCCTGGCTGATCGATGGCTTCACAGGAAATTTTTGATCAGGTTAAATATGACCTGACGCATTTTTATCCGGTCAAGAAAAACAGGTGAAGAAGTATGTTCCACATGTATTTCCAGCCGGATTCCCAGATAGTCCAGAGTGTTTTTCTGACAGGATAAAACAGTGGTCAGAAATTCCGCAGGATTTACGGGAACAAGAGTAACTGTCTGCGCATGGCTGAAGTCAGAGAGTTCTTTCAGCAGTTCTTTTACATATTCAAGGTTATCCATAAGACTGCCCCATTGTCTGTAACTGCACAGTTCCGGGTGAGAGGAAGCCATCAACTGAAGTTCACTGTTGATCAGCGTGACCGGATTACGGATTTCATGTGAAAGTCTGGATAAAAGAAAACGAAAATCTTTTTCTGATTGTTTTGTTATTTCAATCTGCATATTATCACCTCAGGAAAAGTGTATCATTGTGAACTTTCAGCCGCAACTGATTTCGTCCTGAAAAATTCGCAATAAAACGACAAGTATTACTGATTATTGCAAATCAAAATCTTGAATTTTAAGAAAGAAGGATTTAAAGATGGAAAATTGTATTTTTTGTAAAATCGCTAATGGAGAGATTCCTGCTGCAACACTTTATGAGGATGAGAATTTCAGGTAATTCTTGACCTGGGCCCGGCGAGTAAGGGACATGCGCTGATCCTTCCGAAATCGCATGCTGCCAATATTTATGAATTATCGGATGAAATGGCTGCAAAGGCAATGATTCTTGCAAAGAAAATGGCGACAGCAATGACAGCAGCACTGAAATGTGACGGATTTAATATTGTACAGAATAATGGCGAGTGTGCAGGGCAGACAGTATTTCATTTTCATATGCATCTGATTCCGAGATATAAAGGAGATCAGGTGGGAATCACATGGCACCCGGGTGAACTCAGTGATGCAGATAAAGAAGAAATCCTGTTAAAAGTAAAGGAGCAGCTGTCCTGATATTCTGATACAGCACATTACAAAAGATGGAGAATATAGATTTTGTAAGTATCTACAGGAAATACCGCTCTCGGGCGTTCAATATTGGAAAATTTATCCTTGGCGATGAAGACGAAGCAGAAGATGTCTGTCAGGATGTATTTGAGACTTTGTTTCATATGGGCCGGAGTGTGGATTTTTCAGATGAAAAGAAACTGGAGAATCTGATTGTCAGAATCAGCTACCATAAGGCATCCGATCATCGCAAAAAGGCCTTCAGGAAATATGAATATGCGAACTCAGATGCGATTCTGGAAATGACAGATATGCGGGTAAGAAAAGGTAATCGTGTAGATGAGATTGTTCTGAATCTGGAGGCAGCAGGATACCTGCAGTCGATATTTGAAAAACTGAGAGAAAAGAACAGGACAAATTATGAAATCTATGTCAGTGTAACGTTATATGACATACCAACGCGTCTCGTTGCCAGACATTATCATATCACAGAAAATAATGTGAATAACAGAGTCATGAGGACGAGACGCTGGCTTGCCAGGGAATATAAGAAAATAACCCGGTGATTACTGTTTATTTACGCAGTCTTCGATCAGCCCGGTGATTTTTTCAATAGAATTCATATGACTGCTTTCTGACATGGCATGAACATAGGACTCTCTGTTCTGGTACAGTTCGCGGATTGCGTTTAAAAGTGTGCTTTCTGTAATCTCTTCTTCCTCAAGTACCATGCTGAATCCCTGACGTTCAAATGAACGTGCATTGAGGATCTGGTCACCGCGGCTGGCATTTGCAGAAAGCGGGATCAGAAGATTGGGTTTTTTTAAAGCATTCAGTTCACAGATTGCATTGGCACCTGCGCGGGAGATGACGATATCAGACAGAGCAAACAGATCGGCAAGCTCCTGTTTAATATATTCATACTGTACATATCCTTTTGTGTCTTTGAGACTTTCATCCATTTTTCCCTTACCACACAGGTGGATAACCTGAAACTCTTTTAAAAGTTCCGGAAGGATTTTGCGGATATTTTCATTGACAGATGCAGCACCAAGACTTCCGCCGATCACCATAAGAACCGGTTTGTCATCTGTGAAACCACAGAATTCGCGGGCTGCCTCTTTACTTCCGTTTAATAATTCCTGACGGATAGGAGTACCTGTAAGTACTGCTTTGTCAGCAGGAAGACTTTTTACAGTCTCAGGGAAGTTACAGCATACTTTTGTGGCAGATGGAATGCAGATCTTATTTGCAAGTCCGGGAGTCATATCTGATTCATGAATGATGGTAGGAATTTTACGTCGACCGGCAGCGATTACAACCGGGACAGTCACGAAGCCACCCTTGGAGAAAACCACATCTGGTTTTAATTGTTTCAATAATTTTTTGGCCTCACCGAATCCTTTCAGTACACGAAATGGATCTGTGAAGTTTTTCAGATCAAAATAACGTCTCAGCTTTCCGGATGAGATTCCGTAATAAGGAATATTCATTTCTTCAATAAGCTTTTTTTCGATTCCATCGTAGGATCCGATATAGGAAATTTCGTATCCAAGCTCCTTAAGGCGTGGGATCAGAGCAATATTCGGAGTCACATGTCCGGCTGTGCCGCCGCCGGTGAGCACAATATGTTTCATAGAGATTCCTCCTGTTTTATTCTGAATAGTTACAACAATTCTATAAAAGACTGCAGGGAATATGTGAAATCCTGCGAAAATGTCCGGATTCATTATTTTATGGAATTGCTATACGTTACTATTTAATATGAACCCAGGGGGAGAAATTGTCAAGGAAAGTTAAATATTATGAAGAACAAAACAGATATACAGACAAAAAATCAGCAGATAGACAAAATACTTCAAGAGCAGTATGATGCTGAAACCAAAATACTTGAATCCGCATTGCTGAACGTAGCAGGCAAAACCTCATGGGATGAATTTCCGGAAGAATCCGAGGAGAAGATCCGGGCGGGGTATGATCGGCTGATCACCCGACTGAGAGAAACAGGGGATTTCAATGAAGCAGCCAGGGCTGAAAGACAGGGAGCACCAGGGCAGCAAAGGAAAACTTGAATTCTGAGTATGACTGGAACAGGACTCACAGAATCCTGAAATCTGCAGCTGCCGCAGTGGCAGTAGTTATGTTGACTGCGCTGGTGGGAATGACTGCTATAGCTGACTGTCGATATCCGGATAAAAATACGCAGACATATCAGAAGACATCCGTTTTTGAAAAAAAAGTAAAAAAACTTTTGATTTTTTTCGTGTGAATATTTGCCGATTTGATTCGCATAGTATATGTAATGAAAGTTTGCGAAGCAGAAATCCGGCATTTTATTCTTCGGATAAGTGTGCGGATCAAAGGCTCGGAACAAAACGTTATATATTTATGCACTGACCGACAGAGAATCATTAAAATATCGGCCAAAATTTTTAAAATTCTTACGTGGCAGATGCAAAGAAAGGCAGGAACAGTCGAAAAAAAACTGTTTCTGCTTTTTGTTTTCAGAAAAGATATTGTTAATTTGTTTCATTGTAGTGTATAATTAATACAATATAGAAGGATCATAAAAGCAGTAAAAAGCTGCCGGGTTAAACAGGCAAAATGCAGCAAAACAATTGGGGATATCAAAAAGATTCCGAGAGTACATCAAAATCTGAAGGGAGGTTTTTATATGAAGATTACATTTATCGGGGCAACTCATGAGGTTACGGGATCCTGTTATTATCTTGAGGCAGCAGGTCACAAGTTTCTTGTAGACTGCGGAATGGAGCAGGGACCGGATTATTATGAAAATGCAGAAATACCAGTGGCTTTGGGAGAGATAGAATTTGTTCTTCTGACACATGCACATATAGATCACTCAGGTAATCTTCCGGCTATTTATGCAAAGGGGTTCAGGGGACCGGTATATGCCACAGATGCCACCAGCCATTTATGCGATATTATGCTCAGAGACAGTGCGCATATTCAGATGTTTGAAGCAGAATGGAGAAACCGTAAAGGCAGACGACAGGGCAAACCGGAATTTGTTCCGGCTTATACAATGGAAGATGCCATGGGAGTGATCAGAAATTTTGTGGGATGCCCGTACAATAAGATGATCACTCCTGCAGAGGGAATTTCAGTCCGGTTTATTGATGCGGGTCATTTGTTGGGTTCTGCAAGTATTGAACTGACGGTCAGGGAGGAGGATACAGAGAAAAAGATTGTATTCTCCGGAGATATTGGAAATACCTGCCAGCCCTTGATCAAGGATCCTGAGTATCTGCACCATGCAGATTATATAGTTATGGAATCCACTTACGGTGACCGCAGTCATGGAGAAAAGCCTGATTATGTGAAACTGTTGTCAGAAATCATCCAGGAAACCTTTGACAGAGGAGGAAATCTTGTGATTCCTTCTTTTGCAGTGGGACGTACGCAGGAAATGCTGTACTTTATCAGACAGATCAAGGCAGACGGACTGGTGTATGGACATGACGGATTTAAAGTATATGTGGACAGTCCTCTTGCAAATGAAGCTACCACGATTTTCTCGGAGCATCAGTATGACTGTTTTGATGAAGAAGCGATGGAACTGATCAAAAAGGGAATTAATCCAATCAGTTTCCCTGGATTGAAGATTTCCGTCACCAGTGATGATTCGAAGTCGATCAATTATGATGAGGAGCCCAAGGTAATCATTTCAGCCAGTGGTATGTGTGATGCAGGCCGTATCAAGCACCATCTGAAACATAATCTGTGGAATGAGAAGAATACGATTCTTTTTGTAGGATATCAGGCGGTCGGTACTCTTGGAAGAGCACTGATCGAGGGGGCTGCAGATGTGAAACTGTTTGGTGAACCTGTTCATGTGGCAGCGCATATCTGCCAGATGCCGGGAATCAGCGGTCATGCGGATGTGAATGGCCTTTTAGACTGGGCGAAGGCATTTGAGGAGAAACCGCAGAAAGTCTTTGTTACTCATGGAGATGATACAGTTACAGAGATTTTTGCAAAACGTCTGACAGATGAACTGGGGTATGATACAATGGCTCCGTTCAGCGGTACGGTTTATGATCTGGCAGACGATGTATGTCTGTATGAGGCAAAGGGTGTGAAAATCCAGAAAGCATCTGCATCACCGAAGGCAACAAGAGCAGCCAGAGCTTTCGAGAAACTTCTGGCACTTGGTTACAGGCTTATTACGGTTATCAGGAAAAATGAAGGAACGCCGAATAAAGATCTGGAAAGATTTTCAAGAGATGTTCAGTCCCTGTGTGATAAATGGGATAGGACAGATATGTAAATTAAAAAAATATCCCACGAAACTTTATCTATAGCAATCTTTGTAAATAATATATTGATTCAATTTACATTATTTAAGAGGCTTGCTATAGTTTTCGTGGGATATTTTATATGGTCACCTGCGTAACTGTTCAGTATTTCCACAGTTGTTTATTTGTTCAGAACTTCCTCCAGTGCAGTGGAAAGCTGATCCGGACATGAGGTATTCTTAAATCCGCATTTGATTCCTTTTAATCTGCTGATCACTTCCTCTGCATCCATTCCCTCTACAAGACTGGCTACACCCTGGGTATTTCCGCTGCATCCGCCGATGAAACGGACATTGTGGACTTTCTTATTGTCATCTACTTCAAATTCAATATGGCTGGCGCAGACACCTTTTGTTTTATACGTCATGATATGTTTCCTCCTGTGTGAAAAATGTAAATATAAATGCTGCTGTTCATATGCCACTACGTGACTGTTCATTCCGTTCACAGTAACGTAGCCAAAATTCATTCCAGATTGCCTGCGGCAATGGAATTTTGGCTTGTATGTCTCGGGATTTTGGCATATTCATGCCAAAACACCTCGCGGAATAGTGATATGTGAACAGTAACATAAAATAGCAATTGTATTATAACAGAGGATAAAAAAAGTTTCCATATAAATAAAGTTTTGCTATAATAAAGAAATGTCAGGAACATTTGTCACTGTTTACACATCTGAACCTGATACCATGAAAATGAAAAATTACAATATACAAAGAAGAGGTGTTTTAATAATGAAATGTATCGGAATTATCGGAGCAATGGAACAGGAAGTTGCAAAAATCAAGGAAAAAATGCAGGATGTCACAATTACATCCAGAGCCCGTATGGATTTCTATGAGGGAACTCTGGAAGGAAAGAAAGTAGTTGTTGTACGCTCAGGAATCGGAAAAGTAAACGCAGGTATGTGCACACAGATCCTTGCAGATGTATTTGGTGTGGAAGCGGTGATCAATACAGGAATTGCAGGAAGTCTGAATAATGATGTAAATATTGGGGATATTGTTCTTTCCACAGATGTTTTGCATCATGATATGGATGCAATCGGCTTCGGATATAAGAAAGGTCAGATTCCGCAGATGGATGAATTTTCCTTCCCTGCTGATGAAAAACTTCGTAAACTGGCTGCAAAAGTATGTAAAGAAGTAAATCCTGAGATCAGTGTATTTGAAGGAAGAATCTGTTCCGGAGATCAGTTTATCTCAGATAAGAGCGTTAAAGATGCCATCATTTCAGAATTTGGTGGATTTGCAGTAGAGATGGAAGGTGCTGCTATCGGTCAGGCTGCTTATCTGAACCATATTCCATTCCTTGTAGTAAGAGCAATCTCTGATAAGGCAGACGGAAGTGCTCACATGGATTACGCTGAGTTTGAGATGGCGGCAATTGAACACAGTGTCAAATTAACTGTAAGAATGATCCAGGAATTGTAGTCTGCAAGAAGCAGATGAAATAAAGCGGCACGTGAACTGTATTTCGGCACAGTCTGCAGAACTTTGCATATACTGAAATAGACAATCGAAAAGAATGTAGGATCGTACGATGTATCTGAAAGAATATTTTCCGTTTTATACCACATATGCAAATCCTCTTCTGTATGAAGGAGAACGGATGCAGGATAAAGAATTTAACCTGATGAAATCCTATTATCCGGGGACTGTACAGCATATTCAGGAGAAAATAGAAGAGGAATGTGATCTCATGGATTATGAGGGAAGCCGCCTTTATGATGAATATCCGGATAAATATATGATTTATCATTTAGGCTGCAAGATCAGGGAGAGTATGGAACTGGAAATAAGCACTCAGGCTATCAGGGAGGATTTTCTGGATGAACTGATACAGGTAATGCTTTGCCAGGAAATATCCAGAAGAAGATGCCGCAGATATCGCTGCAGGAGATACTTTTAAAACAGATTGTAATTGCTCGGTAAATCGGTTTGCTGGTACACCGGACAGTTACAACAGATTATATAACATTAACAGATAGAAAGAGCAATGAAAAATTTAAGAGAATATTTAGAAGAACAGATAAATGAAAATCTGATACAGGCTGTTCTGAGT
>ENA-OQDL01000552-OQDL01000552.1-human-gut-metagenome-genome-assembly--contig:-NODE-552-length-23332-cov-4.130963_pt1 | contig 23332 bp, 22 predicted proteins | sample MGYA00242782_ERZ504609 | MGnify/ENA primary metagenome ERZ504609 (study PRJEB26092, sample SAMD00036320) | human gut metagenome | host: Homo sapiens | study: EMG produced TPA metagenomics assembly of... | reverse complement strand
ATACGCAGATGATAAACAGGCATGAAGGTGGAAGCACAGATGGAGCAGCTTCTTCCCCTGAAGCAGGAAGATTTCAGCAATGTGGTCATTCCTGCGGATATCCATCAGGAAGAGATCCAGTGGTCCCATCCCCTACAGCGGTCATGGACCATGTGGTGCCAAACTATGTAACAGGATTTATCTTCGGTGCCCTGGTAGAGTCATTTTGCAGTGAGCAGAATGCCCGTATGATGGCAATGCAGTCTGCCAGCGACAATGCGGCAGAGCTTTTTAAATGAGCTGTCCATTGAATATAACCGGGTGCGCCAGGCTGCCATTACCCAGGAGATCACGGAAGTGGTAGGCGGTGCAAGGGCACAGCGGAAGAAGCGGAGATAAGGAGTAAATCATGAATAAAGGAAAGATCATACAGGTAATGGGACCTGTAGTAGATGTGGCTTTTGAAAATGGAAACCTTCCTCATATCCAGGATGCGCTGACTGTAATGAACAATGGAAAGCGTTGCGTTATGGAAGTAGCCCAGCATATTGGCGGAGATGTAGTCCGCTGTATTATGTTAGCTTCCAGTGAAGGTTTATATAAAGATATGGAAGTAGAAGCAACAGGACAGGGAATTGCTGTTCCTGTTGGTGAAAAGACACTGGGACGTCTGTTTAATGTCCTTGGGGACACCTTAGATGGCGGTGAGAGCCTGGAGGGAGAAGAAAAATGGGTCATCCACAGAGATCCCCCAAGTTTTGCAGACCAGAGCCCGGTTGTGGAAATGCTGGAAACAGGTATCAAGGTCATTGACCTGTTAGCACCTTATGCAAAGGGCGGTAAGATCGGTCTGTTTGGCGGTGCCGGTGTTGGTAAGACGGTGCTGATCCAGGAACTGATCACCAACATTGCAACGGAACACGGCGGATATTCGATCTTCACCGGTGTTGGAGAGCGTTCCCGTGAGGGAAATGACCTTTGGACGGAAATGAGCGAGTCCGGCGTTTTAAAGAAGACAGCCCTTGTATTTGGACAGATGAACGAGTCACCGGGTGCCCGTATGAGAGTAGCAGAAACAGGACTGACCATGGCAGAGTATTTCCGTGATGTAAAGCATCAGAACGTGCTTTTATTCATTGATAATATCTTCCGTTTTGTACAGGCTGGTTCTGAGGTTTCCGCCCTTCTTGGACGTATGCCTTCTGCAGTTGGTTATCAGCCGACACTGGCAACGGACCTTGGCGGACTTCAGGAGCGTATTGCTTCTACAAAGAATGGTTCTATTACTTCTGTTCAGGCTGTTTATGTGCCTGCAGATGACTTAACAGACCCGGCGCCTGCTACTACTTTCGCTCATCTGGATGCAACTACAGTCCTTTCCAGAAAGATCGTAGAACAGGGTATTTATCCGGCAGTGGATCCTCTGGAGTCTTCTTCCCGTATCCTGGAAGAGGATGTTGTAGGAAAAGAGCATTATGAAGTAGCCAATAAAGTAAAAGAGATGCTGCAGAAGTATAAAGAACTGCAGGATATCATCTCCATCCTGGGTATGGAGGAACTTTCCGAGGAAGATAAGCTGACAGTCAACCGTGCAAGAAAGATACAGAGATTTTTATCCCAACCATTCCATGTGGCAGAGAACTTTACCGGTGTTCCGGGAAAATATGTACCTGTAAAGGAAACGGTCCGTGGATTTAAGGCGATCATTGACGGAGAAATGGATGAATATCCGGAAGCAGCCTTCTTTAATGTGGGTACCATTGACGAAGTAGTGGAAAAAGCGAAGGCGATGCAGGAAGGAGCGTCATAATGGCAGCATTCTGGCTTAAGGTCATAGCCAGTGACCATGTATTTTATAATGGAAACTGCGAGTCCCTGGTGGTTCCGGCTCATGATGGGGAAGTAGGTATCCTTCCTCACAGAGAGGCTATGATCCTGGCAATCCAGGAAGGAGAACTGCGGTTTCGCGTTCCCGGGGAAAACCAGTACCGGGAAGCGGTTGTAGGTATTGGGATCGTACAGGTAGCAAATAACCGTGTAACGGTTGTAGTAGATACAGCGGAACGGCCGGAAGATATTGACGAAGTCCGGGCCAGACAGGCTTTGGAACGGGCCCAGGAACAGCTTCGTCAGAAACAGAGTATCAGAGAATATTATATGTCAAAAGCATCCATGGCCCGTGCCCTCAGCCGTCTGAAAGCCAGCCAGCATAAGGGCAGTGAATACCATGGATTATGATAGATCACATTATAGATCACATAAGCAGCGCGCCGGAAGGTACGCTGTTTTTGCGTTATATATTTTTTATAGTTACAGCCAGTTGTTATGTTCTACCAGAAAATCGCAGAAATCAGCTACAATAGGGCTTTTCTTTCCTTTTTCGGACCGGGTCAGGATGATCTGGCGGCGGCATTTCTGGTCTGTGATGGGCAGAAGTTTTACCGGAAAATGACCAGGCGAACCACCAAAATTAGTAGTAAGAGGTCCCCATGAGCAGGCAGGCCAGAAACCGATGCCCATTCCCGCTGCGATCAGGTTTCGCACAGACTCCGTAGTGTCGCTTTCAAAGATGATATGGGGAGTAAAGCCAGCTTCCATAAAATAGCTGTTTGTGATCTGGCGGATGGGCTTGGAACCGCCAAGGCAGATATAATCGGCATCTTTTGTGTCTGTTAAACGGATGGACTCCCTGGATCCATAGGGAGAATGGGATGGCACTGCCAGATACAGGTCTTCTTCTAACATAACCGTGGCATCGTCATTTTCCTTTGGGGCAGTATCGGCTCTCCGGGCTGTAACACATACGTCAAAATCGTCTTCCTGTCCTGGTATCTGGTACAGCTGGAAATTTACATCCGGGCGGAGGCTTCTGTAGGCAATGATCCGGTTGGTGATCAGGGCAGAGGCAGAAAGGAGACGAAGATGTACAGTGTGGGTGGCAGCTTCCTTTCCTTTTCGCAGTTCCTCCGGCAGCCGGTCTAAGCTGCTTAAAATAGGGATCAGCCGTTTTTGCAGAAATTTTCCTTCATCATTTAATTCAATGCTGCGGTTCTTTCTCTCGAACAGGGGAACACCCAGTTCTGCTTCCAGCCTGTGGATGGCCTGGGAAAGAGCCGGCTGGGCGATCTGTAAGTGTTCTGCTGCTTTTGTCATATGCTGGTACTGGGCCGCAACTAAAAAATATCGTAATTGTAGTAATTCCATGATGCACCTCTTCATTTGTTGCAAGTCTTAAGTATTTCATAAGCAGTTCTATTATAAGCAAAAGGGGGAAAATGTCAAATTTATATCGAAGACACTAACAAAATGCGCTATAATATAATGAGCGCAGGGAAATCTTCAAACGCGTTGCTAATGCGTTTTTGATATGCATGGCAAAACAAGCAACTGCAAAGCAGAAAGGGGAATATAAATATGAAGGAATTATTGTTTATGAAACCGGTTTTCAAAGAAGCTGTCTGGGGAGGCAGAAAACTTCGGGATGATTTTGGGTATGAGATACCAAGCGACAGTACCGGGGAGTGCTGGGGCATCGGAGCCCACAAAAATGGAGACTGTGAGATCGCAGAAGGCACTTATAAGGGAGAGCATCTGTCAAAATTGTGGGAAGAACATCCGGAATTGTTTGGAAATGAAGATGGAAAATATGGAAAAGAATTTCCCCTTCTTATTAAGATCATTGACGCCAAATCTGACTTAAGCATCCAGGTACATCCGGATAACGCCTACGCAAAAGAACATGAAAACGGCTCTCTGGGAAAAACAGAGTGCTGGTACATCTTAGACAGTGAGCCGGGAACCCAGATCGTTATCGGCCATCATGCAAAAGACAAAGAAGAATTAATGCAGATGGTAGAGGAAAAGCGCTGGAAAGACCTGATCCGTGAAGTGCCGGTAAAAAAAGGCGATTTTTATCAGATCGATCCTGGCTGTGTCCATGCCATCAAAGGCGGTACTGTTATTTTAGAGACCCAGCAGTCCAGTGACATTACTTACCGTGTATACGATTATGACAGAAAATGGAACGGAAAGCTTAGGGAACTTCATGTAAAACAGAGTCTGGATGTGATCAAAACTCCATTCCAGCCTGCAAAGGACCAGAGAAGCATCACCCATACAGAAGGAGCTGACCTGGAACATCTGGAAACATGCCCTTATTATACAGTAGAAAAATACGATATCCACGGAACCTGGGACCATGTTTTTGAGGCTGGTTTTGTAAATGCCAGTGTGATTGAAGGAGAAGGAAGCATAAACGGCAGAAAGATCAAAAAGGGAGATCATTTTATCATTCCTGCTGATTTTGGGACCTGCTCTTTTGAGGGTAACTTAAGCCTGATCTGTTCCTGGGTATAAAGTGCTATATTCAGCTGTGACAGTAAAATAAGTTGCTTTTTAAACTAATAGGTGATAGGATAGCTTTATATCGAGTTAAGAGCAAATGGTGCTCTTTGTTTATGGACCAGCCGCTGACCAGCGGTCGTGTCTATTTATAAAGAGGTAAAAGGGAAGCAGGGGAAGTACCTGCGCGATCTCGTCACTGTAAGCTGTAAAGGAGATCCGGAAAGTTATCATCCAGATCCCATGCATATAAAACGTGGATAGAAAGGACAGAATATCCGCCACTGGGAAACCGGGAAGGCAGTTTTGTATGTAGAAAGCAGCAAGCCAGGAAACCTGCCATTTGTTGGTACAGGAGAAGGTTCATTCCGGGTCACGAGTAATTGATCGTGCCGGTCCTGAAAGATGATCATGGCAATTGTTCCAGTCGTGTTATCATGGATCAGGATTTCTGACTCACACAGGAAAATGGACTCCTGCGCCCTGCCGGGAATTTCTTCCGGATCGATACATATTATTATGTGTCTTAGGACAAGGAGGAAAATGAAAATGAAGTTGAAAAAAGCAATGCTGCTTTTCGCAGCGGCAGCAGTAGCTGCAGGTACCGTAGCAGGATGCTCTGGAAGCGCAAAGGAGACAACAGCCGCTTCTGTAGCAGAGACAAGTGCTGAGGAAACAAAAGAAGAGACCACAGCAGAGGAGACCAAGGAAGAGGAAACTGCTGCTGAAGAAGAGGACGAAGAAAACTACGATACAGGAGATGCAGCATTGGATAACACAAGAAATCAGGATGAGATCGGAGAAAAAGAACTTTTAGTTGTAAGTTTTGGAACCAGCTACAATGACAGCCGTCGTTTAACCATTGGTGCTATTGAAGATGCCATCGAAAAGGCAGAGCCGGATTTTTCCGTAAGAAGAGGTTTTACCAGCCAGATCATCATTGATCATGTAAAGAAGAGGGATGATGTTACTATTGATAATGTAACAGAAGCTCTGGACCGTGCAGTAAATAATGGTGTAAAGACTCTGGTTGTTCAGCCAACCCATCTGATGAATGGTCTTGAATATACAGATCTGGTAAATGAAATTGCAGAAAATGCAGACTCCTTTGAGAAGGTTGTTGTAGGTGAACCATTACTTACATCCGATGATGACTTTAAGGCAGTGATCCAGGCAATTACAGAGGCAACCAAGGAATATGATGATGGCGAGACCGCGATCTGCTTTATGGGTCATGGTACAGAGGCTGACTCCAACCAGGTATATGCCAAGATGCAGGATATGCTGACAGAGGAAGGTTTTGAGCACTACTATGTAGGTACTGTAGAAGCAACTCCAAGTCTGGAAGATGTAGTAGCAAAGGTAAAAGAAGGTTCCTATAAGAAAGTTGTATTAGAGCCTTTAATGATCGTTGCCGGTGATCACGCAAACAACGATATGGCAGGTGACGAGGAAGGTTCCTGGAAGACCACTTTTGAAGAAGCTGGTTATGAAGTAACCTGCCTGGTAAGAGGTTTAGGTGAGTTAGAGCCGATCCAGCAGCTGTTTGTAGAACATGCAAAGGCAGCTGTTGACAGTCTTGCAAAATAATCGATTTTGCATTAGGATGCTAAGTTAAAATAAAAAAGGCGGTCAGAGAAAATTCTGGCTGCCTTTTGTTGCAATGCATATGGGAAATGTGCCGGTGATGTGTCCGGCAGTGGACCTATAGACAGTGAGAAAGATGGTAAAAAGATGAAAATAAGAAAATATATACTGTGTGCCGGGATCGTTGGTTTAGTGGCACTGTCTTCCGGATGCGGACAAAAGACAGACAGCGGGGCAACTTCCCAGGCTGTAAGCGAACAGGCAGATACAAAAGAAAATGCAGAAACATCTGGTGCAGCAGGTGCCGAAACAGAAAAAGAAACGGCTCCTACAGTGCAGGTAGTAACAGATGATATGGTGCCTGTTGAAGCAGATGCGTTAAAAGACGGCGTTTATCCGGTAGAGGTGGACTCCAGCTCTTCCATGTTCCACATTACAGAGGCAGAACTGACGGTTGCTGATGGAAAGATGAGCGCAAAGCTGACCTTAAGCGGTTCCGGCTATGGAAAAGTATTTATGGGAACCGGGGAAGAGGCAGAAAAAGCAGGGGAAGGAGATTACATTCAGGCAGAAGAGAGTGCAGATGGAAAGAATGTATTTGAGATCCCGGTAGAAGCCTTAGACAAAGGAATTGACTGTGCAGCTTACAGCAAAAAGAAAGAAACCTGGTATGACAGGACCCTGGTAGTCCGGGCATCTTCCCTTCCAATGGAAGCCTACAAAGAGGGGAACATGAAAACTGTGGAAAGCCTGGGCCTGGAAGACGGAACATACACAGTGGAAGTGAAACTGGAAGGCGGTTCCGGCCGTACAACTGTGGAAACGCCAACGCAGTTAAAGATCCAGGATGGAAAGGCAACGGCTGTGATCACCTGGGGCAGCTCTCATTATGATTATATGAAAGTGGGAGAAGAAAAGTATGAGCCTGTAAATACAGAAGGAAATTCTTCCTTTGAGATCCCGGTCACTGTTTTTGACCAGAAACAGAAAGTGATCGCAGATACCACAGCCATGAGTGTGCCTCATGAGATCGACTATACACTGATCTTTGACTCTGAAAGTATTCAGCCACAGTAACGGGCAGGCAGCAGATCACAGGAAAGAAAGATGAAAAAACAGATAAAAAAAGAAACTATTAAAAGGATTTCTTCTGGGAAACGCTGAACTGTCTGCGTTCTGGGAATGTGCGCTGGATGCGGACAAAGAAAGAAAATATAGAGAATACAGTTACTTCCCCTACAGCACAGGAGCAGACAGGAAAAACGGGGCAAAAATCCCTTTCCTGGTCAGAACTAACGCAGACAGGAAGTATGGATCTTTCATATGCGGATCAGTTTTCTGTCACCTACTATGGGGAAGAAAACTATGCCCTGGTCATTATTGGAGAAGATGGAAAAATTCCTGGTAGTGCCGGAAGGAGAGCCGGTACCGGAAGATCTCCCGGAAGATATTACGCCCCTTTTGCAGCCTTTAACGGAATATGTACCTGGCAGCTACTCTGCTATGGACATTTTTCTGCCATTTGGATGCAGTGGATCAGATCACCCTTTCCGGTACAGACCGTTCCGGCTGGTATTTAGAGGAACCGCAAAAAAGCTCTGGAAGAGGGAACCATGGAATATGCAGGAAAATACAGCGCTCCTGATTATGAACGGATCGTAGATAAGTCCTGCTCCCTTGCCATTGAGTCTACCATGATCTATCATTGTCCACAGGTAAAGGAGCAGCTGGAAAATCTGGGAGTTCCGGTCCTGGTAGAGCGTTCCAGCTATGAGGCGGATCCTTTAGGAAGGATGGAATGGATCAAGCTGTACGGGGTACTTACAGGAAAAGAGCAGCTGGCAGAGGAATTATTTGAAAAAGAGATCAAAGAACTGGAAAATGTTTCTGTTCAGGCGGATGAAGGACGGGAACATTCGGATCAGACAAACCAGGGAAAAACAGTAGCCATTTTTTTACATTACATCCAGGGGCAGTGCCAATGTGCGTAAGCCGGGAGATTATGTGGCAAAAATGATCACTATGGCAGGTGGCACCTATGTTCCCCAGAGTGCAGAGGAAGAAGAGGAAAACGCTCTTTCTACCATGAATATGGAAATGGAAGCCTTTTATGCAAAGGCAAAGGACGCAGATTACATTATTTATAACAGTACCATTGACGGTGAACTGACCACAATGGATGAATTTCTTGCAAAAAGCCCATTGTTAGCAGATTTTAAGGCAGTTAAAGAGGGACATGTGTGGTGTACAGGAAAGAACCTGTTCCAGGAGACTATGGGACTGGGAAATATGATACAGGATATTCACAGGATGCTGACAGAAGAGACACCAGATGAAGGACAGATGCATTATATCCATCAACTGAAATAAGAAAGGGGAAACACAGGTTGAAGACCAGAGAAATGACGGGAACAGCAAAAAAGCGGATCCATATTGCAGGGGGATTTTTACTCCTGGTTGTGGCACTGGTCCTGCTTTTTTTCTGGAATATTTATTCCGGAAGTGTAAGTGTAGAACCGAAAGATGTGCTGCGGCTTTTGTTTCAGGGACCGGATGAAAGTACCCAGGCAAGGATCCTCTGGGATATCCGTTTCCCAAGAGTGCTGGCAGCTATGTTATTAGGCGGCGCCCTGTCTGTTTCCGGATTTCTGCTTCAGACCTTTTTTGCAAATCCCATTGCAGGCCCCTTTGTGCTGGGAATTTCTTCCGGTGCAAAACTGATGACAGCCCTGGTGATGATATTTCTTCTGGGAAGAGGGCTGGTGGCAGGTTCCGTTGTATTGATTTTGGCATCTTTTATTGGTGCCATGCTTTCTATGGGTTTTGTGATCCTGATCGCCAATAAAGTGAACAATATGTCTATTCTTGTCATCTGTGGTATTATGGTCAGCTATATCTGTTCCGCAGTTACGGATCTGGTAGTTACCTTTGCAGATGACTCTAATATCGTAAATCTGCATAACTGGTCTTTGGGCAGTTTTTCCGGCATTACCTGGGAAAATATTTCGGTTATGGCAGTGGTGCTCTTTTTTTGTATGATCTGTGCCATGTTGATGGCAAAACCTGCAGGGGCATATCAGTTAGGAGAGATCTATGCAGCCAGTATGGGTGTGAACATAAAGGCGTTTCGCCTGGCACTGATCCTGGTGTCCAGTATCCTTTCTGCCTGCGTTACTGCTTTTGCAGGTCCGGTCTCCTTTGTGGGGATCGCTGTTCCACAGCTGGTAAAAAGCCTGTTTAAAACAACAAAGCCGATTATTATGATACCTGCCTGCTTTTTAGGCGGGGCAGTATTTTGCAGCTTTTGTGACCGGCTTGCAAGAACCCTGTTTTCGCCGGTAGAATTAAGTATCAGTACAGTAACAGCTGTGTTTGGAGCGCCGGTGGTTATTTATATGATGATACAGACCAGAGGAAGAAGGTGACAGGATGATGGCAGAAGAAAGAAGCAGTTCTTATATTTGTGCGGAAGATATAAGCGTAGGTTATCATAACCTGCCATTGATCCAAAAGATAAACCTTCATGTAAACAGGGGAGAGATACTGACTCTCATAGGACCAAACGGCGCAGGAAAATCTACTATATTAAAGAGCCTGATCGGTCAGCTGAAACTGGTAAAAGGGGCAGTGTGGCTGGATGGAACCTCTATGGGGACCATGAAGGAAAAAGAGATTGCCCTTCGTATGTCTGTGATGATGACCGGTCGGGTGAAAACAGAGCGGATGACCTGTGAAGAAGTGGTAAGTATGGGGCGGTATCCTTATACAGGGAAAATGGGGATCCTGACAGAAAAAGACTGGCAGATCGTAAGGGAGTCTTTAGAACTGGTCCAGGGACTGGAACTGGCAGAAAAGGACTTTGAGGCGGTCAGTGACGGACAGCGCCAGAGAGTCCTTCTTGCAAGAGCCATCTGTCAGGAACCACAGGTCATTGTATTAGATGAGCCGACTGCATTTTTAGATATCCGGCACAAACTGGAACTTTTGTATCTTCTTAAAAATATGGTGCGGGAAAAGAATGTGGCAGTGCTTATGTCTCTGCATGAACTGGATCTGGCCCAGAAGATATCCGATCATATTATCTGTGTAAAAGGGGATAATTCCATTGGCCGCTTTGGTACGCCGGAGGAAATTTTCAGTGGAGATTATATCAAAGAACTGTTTCAGATCGAAAAAGGCACCTATCTTACAGATTATGGCAGCGTAGAGTTGGAAGCTGTAAAAGGAGAGCCGAAGGTGTTTGTCATTGGCGGAAATGGAACAGGGATCCCGGTGTATCGGCAGCTGCAAAAAGAGGGAATTCCCTTTGCAGCAGGTATCCTGTGGGAAAACGACAGGGAATATCCGGTGGCAGAGGCACTGGCTTCTGTGGTGATTCGGGAAAAAGCCTTTGAATCGGTCTCAGATGCGACCTTTGAAACTGCGGTAAAGGTTCTTAAAAACTGTGAAAAGGTGATCTGCTGTATGGAAAACTTCGGAACTTACCAGGAACCTTGCAGACAGTTGTGGAAAATAGCAAAAGATCTTGGAAAAATTTGACTTCTATGCTCATTTTTGTTAAACTTTTATCAGCTGACAAGTAGACAAAAAAGTCCGCCAGACAAAAAACGAGAGAAAAGAGGACTTAAAAACATGGAGAAGTATTTTCCGGAACTGAACGAGAAGTACAGGAAGAAAAATTATCCCGATGGTGTATTTGCAAGAATGCATAAGAACACAGCAAAAGTGTCCTGGCTGCAATGTGGATCATGAACAAAAATAAGACATATCTTGCAGAAGGTGATGCTTCCTTTACAGGCATGGTAAATGTGATGGCCGGTGTCTGCGGGGCTTCTTCTTCGCTTTGCGCTGCCTCTTTTTATAGGAAATCTGCTGCAGCAGTTTTACAATCTGGCAGATACTTCCATAGCAGGCCATATGTTAGGAGACCAGGCACTGGCTGAGATCGGCGCAACGGCAGTTCTTTATAGCCTGATCACCAACTTTGCTTTCGGTATGAATTATGGTCTGGCTCTTACGGTCAGCCGCAATTTCGGTGCCGGAAATGAAAAGAAGATGAAGCAGGAAGTCTGCTGGATGACTATTTTATCCATTGGAACTGCTTTGGTACTTTCAGGGGGCTTTCTGCTGTTTCAGAAAATACTTCTGGAACTGCTTAAGATCCCTGAGGAAAATATGACAGGAGGAATGACATTATGCCATGTACAACTATATTAGTAGGAAAAAAGGCAAGTTATGACGGTTCTACCATGATCGCCAGAAATGACGATGCAGGCGGCAATCATTTTACAGCAAAAAAATATGTGATCGTACATCCGGAGGAGCAGCCGAAGGTGTACAAATCTGTGATCTCTCATGTGGAGATCCCGCTTCCGGAGCATCCCATGCGCTACAGCGCAGCTCCTAATGCCATTCCCGGACAGGGAATTTGGGCAGCCTGCGGTGTAAATGAGAAAAATGTGGCAATGACTGCAACCGAGACCATTACCTCCAACCCGAGAGTCCTGGGTGCGGATCCTATGGTAGTGTACCAGCCGGCAGAAGACGGAAAGGCAGAAGTTCCAGGTGGTATTGGAGAGGAGGATATCGTTGTTCTTGTCCTTCCTTATATTAACAGTGCCAGAGAAGGTGTAAAACGTCTGGGAAGCCTGTTGGAGCAGTATGGAACTTATGAGAAAAATGGGATCGCTTTTCAGGATGCAAATGAGATCTGGTGGCTTGAGACGATCGGCGGACACCACTGGATCGCCAGAAGAGTACCTGATGACAGCTATGTGGTAATGCCAAACCAGCTGGGACTGGATGTATTTGATCTGGAAGATGCCTTATTTGAGCAGAAGGAATATATGTGTTCTGCAGATATGAGGGAATTTATTGAAGAAAATCATCTGGATCTGTCCTTTGATGACTGCTTTAACCCGAGGGATGCTTTTGGCAGCCATGAGGACTCTGACCATGTATACAATACCCCAAGAGCCTGGTTCAGTCTTCGCTATTTCAATCCCCATACCATGAAATGGGAAGGGGAAGACGCGGACTATACACCGGAGTCAGATGATCTGCCATGGTGCATGGTTCCGGAAAAGAAGATCACAGTGGAAGATGTAAAATATGTGCTGTCCTCTCATTTTCAGGGAACACCTTATGATCCATATGCGAAGCACTCTGACCCGGTATACCGCAATAAGTACCGCGCTATCGGCATCAACCGCACCGATCTGCTGTCACTGATCCAGATCCGCCCTTATATGCCGGAGGAGTTTCAGGTGATCCAGTGGGTTGCCTTTGCTTCCAATCCATTTAATGTATTAGTGCCATTTTATCCACAGGTATCAAAGACACCGGAGTATATGGCAAATACCACAGCAGAGGTTTCCACTGAGAATTTCTACTGGGCCAGCCGTATGATCGCAGCTATGGCAGATGCAGCTTATGCAAAGACTTCTATTTATATTGAGCGCTACCGCCTGGCAGTGGGATCTAAAGCCCATGCACTGATCATCAAGGGAGATAAGGCGCAGCAGGCAGCAGGCACGCCGGAAGAAAAAGAAAAGATCCGGGAAGAGATCAACGAAGAAATGGCAGCTATGTTAAAGAAAGAGACGGGAAATACACTGAATAAGGTGTTATTTGAGCTGAGTTCTTCTATGAAAAATGCCTTTTCAAGATCAGATGCATAAAAATTAGCAGGAAGCGCCCTGGGATATGTAAAAAGCATGTTCCAGGGCGCTTTTTATGTTCCGGGGTACATTCATTTTTCAGACTTCAATTTGCAAAAATCATACATTTCCTATACATTTCCCTGGTAGTAGATTTTACATGGCTTTTTTATACTAAACCATGATCAGAATAAAAATAACAAAAGTAATATAAAAGAAAGGGAATGGATATGAAAAAGAGAAGAATTGCAGCAGGACTTTTAGCAGGTGTACTGGTGATCGGGGGACAGCAGGTATGGGCTGCTACCACACATTACAATGACTCATCTGTAACCGGCGGATCTGAACAGTGGCAGAAGTGGGTAGCAGACTGGAACCAGACAGCTACAGATTTTACAAAGGTATCATTAACACCTGGCGGCGCAGCTTCCGAACTGAATTTTGCATGGTACAGTGAAGGAAACGAGCCAACACCTGTTGTTTATTTTGGAACAGATAAGGATGATCTTAAAGCCTGTTCAGGAACTGCAAGCAGTGTAGATCCATCTCTTACAGGTGGAAAACCTTACAGCTACAACTATGTAACTGTAAACGGTCTGAAAGAAAACACTACTTATTATTATTCTGTAGAAAAGAGCGGTGTGAGAACTCCTGCAGAAGTTTATAAAACAGGAAGCTTTGAAAATGTAAAGATCCTTTATGTAGGCGACCCGCAGGTAGGTGCTTCTAAGGGACAGCCTCAGGGAGAAGGAAAATTAAGTGCTGACTCCGGCGCTGCCAATACAGCAGCCCGCAATGACGGTTTTGCATGGGACCGTACACTGGATGCAGCTTTAGCACAGAACCCGGATCTGAACTTTGTGATCTCTGCCGGTGACCAGGTAAATAAAACAGGAAAGCCAAAGGAAGAAGAGTATGCAGCTTATCTTTCCGCAGATGCTTTAAAGAGCCTTCCGGTAGCAACTACCATTGGAAACCACGACTCTTTAAACAAAGATTACAGCTATCATTTTAACAATCCAAATCCGACTGATCTGGGAATGACAGAAGCAGGAGGAGATTATTACTACAGCTATGGACCTGGCCTTTTCATTGTATTAAATACAAACAACTACAATGTAGCAGAACATGAGCAGGCCATTCAGAAAGCAGTTGCAAACTTCCCGGATACCAAATGGCGTATCGTGACCATCCATCAGGATATCTACGGCTCCGGCCTGGATCACTCTGATACAGACGGTATGATCCTTCGTACCCAGTTGACACCTGTATTTGACAAGTATGATATTGACGTAGTCCTTCAGGGACATGACCATACCTACAGCCGTTCCAAAATCCTCTATGGAGATGGAAAGTCACATGGCTCTTATGAATTCAGACTGGATGAAACAGGTCTGGACTATGACTGGGATCATGCTTACAACAACAATACAGGGGAGAGCATTACTTTAAATCCTCTTTCATCTGATACAGCTGCTGTAGAAGCAAAAGATGCTTTTACAGCAGACAATAAGTGCTATACCATTGAAAGCTCCGGCAAATCCGTTGTGACCAACCCCAAGGGAACCCTTTATATGACAGCAAACTCCGCTTCCGGTTCCAAGTATTATGAGCTGATCAATTCACAGCAGGATTACATTGAAGTAAGAAGCCAGAACTGGCTGCCAAGCTACTCTGTGATCGATCTGACCAAGGATGATTTCAAGATCACTACTTACCAGATCACAGATGAAGGAAAGGTAGAAAATATTGATAATACCTTTACCATTCACAAGACCGTAAACAGATAAGCCCAAAGCCGGCAATAAAAGGTATAAAAAAGATATAAAAAGACATAAAAGATCAAATTCCGTCCCGCGAAAGCTGCAAAAAGCCTTGCGGGACGTTGATCGGATAGATCGAGGCAGTAAAAATGGATCAGGCACTGAAAAAACAGGTAAAAAAGTACGCAGTTATGACAGTGATCATGGTGATCATGGCACTGGCAGTGGTAAAACTGAATAACGTAACTAAGACACAGCTGGTCAACCGCACAGGGCAGACTTTTGAGACAGGAAAAGTGGTCCGTATCCTGGAAGACAACATTCAGGAAGACGGAATGCGTGTGGGTCAGCAGACTGTAGTCGTAAAGATGACGAGTGGAGTGAAAAAGGGACAGGAACTTACAACTACCAGCAGTGCAGGCTATCTTTTTGGTGCAGCCTGCAAAGTGGGAATGCGGGTAGTGGTTCTCCAGAGCGTTGCAGGAAATTCAGTGATCACAAGCGTTTATTCCATGGACCGGAAAGAGGTAATGATCGGTTTTGTGGTACTTTATCTGCTGGCATTGTGCCTGGTAGGCGGTCTGCAGGGTGTAAAAGGTGCTCTGGGACTGATCTTTACCTTTGGAGCCATTCTTTTTATTTATCTTCCCGTAGTCTATATGGGATATTCACCTTTCTGGACAGCCGTATTTATATGTGCCATTACCACCGCAGTGACCATGTACCTTATAGGCGGTGCTTCTGAAAAAACAGTCTGTGCAGTCCTTGGGACCATATCAGGAGTCCTTATTGCCGGGATCACAGCTACTGTATTTTCCAGATTATCAGGGATCACAGGGTGGAATGTATCAGATATAGAAAGTCTTCTTACTCTTTATGAGACCAATGATATACAGGTAGGCGGACTCTTATTTTCCGGTCTTCTGATCAGTACCTTAGGGGCAGTTATGGATGTAGCTATGTCTATTTCTAGTGCCATGAAAGAGATTTATGACCAGAACCACCAGATTACCCGCATGCAGCTGGTGAAAGCAGGAATGAGAGTGGGCCGTGATATGATGGGAACAGATTCCAATACGCTGATCCTTGCTTTTGCAGGCAGCAGTATTTCCATGCTGATCATGGATTATGCCTATCATCTTCCTTATCTTCAGATTATTAATTCCAATAACATCGGTATCGCTTTGATGCAGGGACTTTCAGGAAGTTTCGGTATCGTATTAAGTGTTCCGGCTACAGTGGCATTCGCCGCATGGATCTATACAGGAAGAAAATAAGATAGATCATTTTGTTTAAATTATTTTTTATATATCGTTGCCCTTTGAAACCGATAGGGAAGTAGCATATTCTTTTAAGATCTCCACATAGTCTCTTGCATGCTGGGAAAGGTATTTCTTTTTCTGGTATGCTACAATGGTTGTGGTAAGAACCGGTTTCTGGCCAATGGAGAAGCAGCATCCTTCCGGGAAAAACCGGGATTCTTCCCGAAAATAACTTTCCGGTGCAAAAGCAGCTCCCAGTCCCTGAATCGCAAGGCGGATGGACATGGCACTGTTTCTGGTGTGAAGGAGTACCGTTGGCTCCATAGAGTATTCTTTAAATAAAGACTGTGCGATACCACCGGTATTCTGGTCCGGGTATAACAGGATAAAATTTTCTTTTTCAAGCATTTTCAAGTCCAGCCATGGGTGGCGAAAGCCTTCCTTTGGCTGGGCTTTTTCACATAAGGGGTGGTTTTTATTTAAGACCAGTACGATCTCTTCTTCTCTTAATATCTGATAATCCATATTTTCCGGAAATTTATGTACATTATAGATCGTCAGGTCAATGGAGTTGTCCTCCAGGCTGTTTTCCGCAACGAAATTAATGGCTTCCATAATGTTTAAGGTAACATAAGGATAGCGCTTGTGAAAGCCCATAAGGGATGGCTCGATGAGAGTAGTACCCATCATAATGGGTGCGGCAATATTTAAGCGTCCCTTTTCCTGGTGGGGCAATGTCATCAAATTCCTGGCTCCACTGGTCCCCAAAGGCGGCAATGCGCTCTGCGTAGTAGAGATAGCGCTCCCCCATGTAAGTGGGATAGTAGTGGTTTTCCCTGCGGTCAAATAAGGGAGCGCCCAGGCGTTCTTCCAGGTTTTTTAAATATTTGCTTAAAGAGGGCTGGGAAATATACAGGGATTCTGCGGCTTTTCCAATGCTCTGGTGTTTTGCAATGGCAAGAATATAGCGGGCTTCTTTTAATTCCATAGGTGTCCTTTCCAAATTTATATTATAGCTTTACTGCATAAAAATTATAGAAAATATATATTTGACTTATAGTATACCACTTTCTATAATGTATGTGAAATATATAAGTACATTTCATTAAGAAATAAATATTTATTATGTATGCTAATTAATATTTATCAGAGAGGAGAAACAAAAACAATGAAAAAGAGCAGTGCATGGTTTATGCTCACACCGGGACTGGTGATCCTGTTTTTATTTCTGGCGATCCCGCTGCTTCGGGTATTGTTTCCAAGTATCTTTTCCGGAGCATATCCCTTTGATGCCTATGTGGGATTTTTCCAGGATGAGTATTACAGGAAAATCTTTATCCGTACTGTAAAGATCGCAGTGATCACTACCTTTGTCTGCATGGTGGGCGGTATCCCAACCGCTTATTTTATCAGCCGGTGCAGCAAGAAATGGAGAGGGATCCTTCTTGCAGCTTCCATTTTCCCAATGATGACCAACTCTGTAATACGAAGCTTTGCATGGATCAATATCCTGGGAAGCAACGGCATTATCAACAAAGTGCTGGTTGGACTGGGAGTGGTGCCAAAGCCATTAAAACTGCTGTATACAGACTTTTCCATTATCATTGGTTCTGTGTATCTGTTTCTTCCTCTGATGATCGTAACAGTAGCAGGTGTTATGGAAAATATTGACGATGACATGATGGAAGCAGCCTTAAGTCTTGGGGCAGCCCGTATGGAAGCTTTTATGAAGGTGATCTTTCCTATGAGTCTTCCGGGTATCATCGTAGGAGGCATCCTGGTATTTACCGGAACACTGACTGCTTATACAACGCCTCAGTTATTGGGAGGCAACTCCAACATGGTAATGGCGACCCTGATCTATCAGCGTGCCATGTCCGTCAGTGACTGGACCGGTGCTTCTGTGATCGCGCTGATCATGATCGTTGTAACACTGGCTGTGATCCGGGGCTTTAATGCTCTGGCAGCTAAACTGGACCGGAGAGGTGAGAATTATGCGTAAAAACTAAACTTTTGGACCATATGGGCAGTGCTGGTATTTGCGTTTCTTGCTATTCCTCTGCTGATCATTACAGTAACAGCCTTTGGAGGCGGCAGCGCCATTACATTTCCCATTGAGTCTTTTTGCATTAAAATGGTTTGCCAATGTATTCGCCTTAAATCCTTCCGCCGGTCCTTTATCACCAGCCTGGAAGTGGCATTTCTGGCAACTTTTATCTCCCTTTTGGTTGGTATTCCCGCAGCCTATGCCCTGGCAAGATCCGGCATGAAAGGGAGAGGACTTTTAAAATCCATTTTCCTGTCACCTACCATTGTGCCAGGTATCGTTATCGGCTTTATCATGTACCAGTGCCTGATATTAACTTTAAGGATCCCTGTATTTACAGGACTTTTGGCAGGTCATTTCATGGTAACACTGCCATATGTGATCCGTGTGGTAGGTTCTTCCATGGAGCAGTTTGATTTTTCTATTGAAGAAGCAGCCTGGAGTCTTGGATGTCCGAAGACCGCCGCTTTCTTTAAGGTAGTGCTTCCAAATGTAACAAGCGGTATTTCTTCCGCGTTTATGCTGGCATTTATCAATTCCTTTAATAATATCCCGGTATCCATGTTTTTATCAGGTCCTGGCGTGTCCACCTTCCCGTCAACCCTGATGAATTACATTGAGTACAACTATGATCCTACAGTTTCTGCTGTATCCGTACTTTTAATGGCAGCAACAGTTATCATCATGGTCATTGTAGACCGTACACTGGGTATTGCAGCTCTGGCAAAATAAGTTACAGGTTATAACAGCGCCGGTCAGGCGGATAAAGGAGAAAATGAAAATGGCATTTATGAGTTTAAAGGATATTGATGTTAGTTACGATAAGAAAAAGCAGATCTTAAAGGGCTTAAGCCTGGATGTGGAAAAAGGAGAGCTGGTGTCTTTACTTGGTCCCAGCGGCTGCGGAAAATCTACCACTCTTCGTGTAGTAGCAGGTTTTATTGATCCACAGGGCGGAAGCTTTTTACTGGATGGGGAAGATATGACAAAGGTTCCGGTCCACAAGAGAAATTTCGGACTGGTATTTCAGAGTTATGCATTATTCCCGCATCTTTCCGTGTATGATAACGTGGCTTTTGGCCTTCGCACCAGAAAAATGGATAAGGAACTGATCGATAAAAAGGTAAAGGATATTTTGGAAGTATGCGGCCTTAGCGACCTGGCAAACCGCTTCCCAAGACAGATGTCAGGTGGCCAGAGACAGAGAGTGGCCTTAGCCCGTTCCTTAGTTATTGAGCCGAAGCTTCTTTTATTAGATGAGCCGTTATCCAATCTGGATGCAAAGCTGCGTCTTTCCATGCGTGTGGAAATCAAGCGCCTGCAGAAAAAGTTAGGTATCACAACTTTATTTGTAACCCATGATCAGGAAGAATGTTTCTCTATTTCCGATAAAGTGGCAGTTATGAATGGTGGTGTCATCGAACAGTATGACACACCGGAAAATATCTATCGCAGACCTGCAACGGAGTTTGTAGCACGTTTTATTGGATTTGAGAATTTCCTGGATGTAGAGAAAAAGGCAGATCATTTATATGTTCTCTCAGATGGAACTGCATTTAAGACAGCCATGGATTTAGACGGCGGGGAATATGCGGCAACCATCCGCCCGGATGATATCCGTCTGGCAGATGATAAGTTTTCCGAAAATGTACTGAGCGGCAAAGTAGGTGTTCGCACCTTCCTTGGAAAGAGCTATCAGTATGAAGTAGAGACAGCAGCCGGTGTTTTAAAGGTAAATATGGGTACAGACCATGTATTTAAAGAGGGCGATATGCTCCGTCTGTATCTTCCGGAGGATAAGCTGATCCTGGTGAGAAGATAAATACAAGATTAAGTAAGATCCGGCATTAAAAAGCATTTACGTAAAAATCTTTATAAATCTTTATATAAAAGGAGAATTATTATGAAAAAGAGATTAGCAGTAGTACTTTGTGCAGCAATGATGTTATCTGCATGCGGCGGCGCATCCACCTCCGATAAGACAGCAGATACCAACGGACAGACAGCAGCAGACTCCAAGGCAGATGCTACGGAAGGCTCTAAGGGAGATGGAAAGCTGGTCCTTTCTACTTATGGACTGAGCGAAGATATTTCTGAAGATGAAGTATATACTCCTTTTGAGCAGGAATTTGGCTGCAAGATCGTAACAGAAACAGGCGGAACCAATGACCGTTATACCAAGCTGGCAGCAGACAGCGAGTCTTCTATTGATGTGATCGAGCTTTCCCAGGCTATGACTGCAAAGGGCGCAGATGAGGGACTTTTCGATACCATTGACTTAAGCAAGATCCCGAATGCAGAAAACCTGATCCCGGCTGCAAAAGAGCTGGCTGAAAATGGACAGGGCATTCCTTACACCATCAACAGCATCGGTATCATTTACAATCCGGAACTGACCGGCTTTGAGATCAAGAGTTTTGATGATCTGTGGGACTCCCGCCTGGAAGGTATGGTTTCTATTCCTGAGATCACAACTACTTTCGGACCGGCTATGGTTTATGTAGCAGGTGACCATGCAGGTACTCCTGTAGCAGAGGATGAAGGAAAGGCAGCTTTTGAAGCACTGGCTGAGTTAAAACCAAACCTTGTTAAGACTTATACAAAGTCTTCTGACCTGATCAATATGTTTACTTCCGGTGAAGTAGCAGCAGCTGTTGTAGGTGATTTCGGTGTTCCTACTATTGTAGCAGCAAACCCGGATCTGGTATATGTAACTCCAGAGGGAACTTACGCAAACTTCAATACCATTAACATTACCAAGAACTGCAAGAACAAAGATCTGGCTTATGAGTACTTAAACTATCGCATCAGCCCTGAACTGCAGACAAAGACTGGTAAGGCATTAAATGAGGCTCCTACCAACAAGGAAGTTACCTTTACTGAGGAAGAAGCAAAGGATATGACCTACGGCGAGACTGCTGACAACGCAAAGATCGTAGATTATTCTTTCGTAAACCCGATCTTAAACAACTGGATCGACCAGTGGAACAGAACCATCAATCAGTAGGAGAAAATATATGACCGCTGATCTTATTATTAAAAACGCAAATGTCTTTATGACCTACAGACAGTGTTTTGAAAAGCGGGATGTGGCAGTTGCAGGGGAAAAGTTTTATTGCGTTTCCCCTGCAATTGTTTATCCTGGGGTAAAGACCATTGACGCCCGGGGAAAATATATGATCCCGGGGTTTATAGACATCCACATGCACATTGAAAGTTCTATGACAACTCCTGTGGAATTTTCCAGGACCACACTTCCCTATGGAGTGACTACCGTTGTGGCAGACGCCCATGAGATCGCCAATGTATTTGGCATGGAAGGCATAAAAAGCTTTATGAGCCAGAAAACGGAGCAGGACATTTTCTGGGCGATCCCTTCCAGTGTACCGGCTACCAATGAAGAACTGGAGACACCGGGAGCTGCTCTTTATCCTGAGGATGCGAAGAAAATGGCTTCGGATCCAGGGGTTCTCTGTTTGGGAGAGATTATGAATTTTAAGGATCTCAGTGCTGACGGGTACAGTAAGACCAGGGAAATGATCCGGCTTTGCAAAGAAGAGGCACCGTTGATGCGCATTGAGGGTCATTGCCCGGGACTTTCGGGAGAGGATCTGAACCGCTTTATCTATGAGGGCGTAGATGCGGACCATACCCAGCAGACCCCGCAGTCGGTATTGGAAAAAACGGATCTTGGCATGTTTCTGGAGCTGCAGCTTAAGTCTTTGCGGCCTGAGGTGGTAAAGGTGGTCTGTGAAAATCAGCTGTATGAAAATGTAGCTCTGGTGACAGACGATACCATGGCAGATAAACTGGTAAAGAGCCAGTTAAACGGGATCGTAAAGGCAGCCATTGAGGCTGGGATGCCTGTAGAAAAGGCAATTTACTGTGCTACCTGGACACCTGCAAGGCGGATGCATTTAGATGACCGTGGTATGATCGCACCGGGAAAGATCGCTGATTTTGCTCTTTTGGAGTCTCTTAAGGACATGAAGCCGGTTATGGTATTTAAAAAGGGATGCTGTGTGTATGAAAAGGGTGCGTTGGAGAAAGGGCAGGCAGATATGCAGGCGGAAATTCAGGAACAAAGGTTCCTTTCTGTGGGAGATTTTCCAGAGCATTTTTATCATTCGGTCCAGTGCCGGGAGGCTGAAAAAGAGGATTTTCAGATCAAAGCGGAAGATCCGTCAGCTGCATTTGCAGAAGTAAATGTGATAAAAATATCAGATTTTGGTACGGCTACCACACCGGTTAAAAAGAGATTATCCATTAAAAATGGAAATATCTGCTGGAAGGAAGCAGGACTTTCCCTGGCAGTGGTTTATGAGAGATATGGGAAAAATGGAAATGTTGCCAAAGCACTGGTGGAAGGTACTTTTAAGGAGCCGGGAGCAGCAGCTACTACCTGGTCCCATGACAGCCACAATCTTCTTGTAATGGGAAATAATGAGGAAGATATGGAACTTGCCCAGAAACGGGTGAGAGAGCTTCAGGGGGGCTATGTAGTGTATGCCGGCGGAAAGCTGGCGGCCCAGGCCCCTCTTCCTGTAGGCGGTATTTTATCGGATCAGCCTGTTTCTGTGTTAGGCAAACAGCTGGGACAGGTGCGAAAGGCCATGGAAGATCTGGGCTATGACAACAACAATGTGATCATGTCCATGTCTACTTTATGTCTTCCTGTATCCCCAAGACTGAAGCTGACGGATTTCGGGCTGTTAGAGGTGAAGAGCCAGGAGAAAGTGCCTCTGATCCAAACTTATTTTGATAAAAACGGAATGAGGATCTGAAAGTGAAAACGATCATTCAAAATGGAATTGTAGTGACCATGGACCAGCAGATGCAAGTGTGGGATCATGGTTATGTGATAATAGATGGAACAAAAATCGTGGAAGCAGGGCCGGAGAGTGAGTTAAAGGCAAAAAAAGCAGCCATGACTCAGGCGGGTGAGGTCTGGCAGGAAAAAGATGCCCGCAGAGGGATCATCATGCCGGGAATGGTCAACACCCACAGCCACTTAGGGATGATCCCGTTCAGAGGACTGGGAGATGACTGCAAGGACCGCCTGCGGGTATTTCTGCTTCCTATGGAGTCGCAGGCAATGGATGCCGAACTGGCAGCAGCATCTGCCAGATACGGTATCTGTGAACTGCTTCTTTCCGGTGTGACCACAGTTCTTGATATGTATTATTTTGAAGAAAAAGTAGCACATATCATGGATCAGATGGGAATACGTGGAATTGCGGGGGAGACCGTAATGGAAGATGCTACCTGTGACGCCTCCTGTGCAGAGGAAGCGCTGGAACGGGGCCGGGACCTGATCCGGGCTTACAGAAACCACCCAAGAGTGAAAGGGGCGCTGACTCCTCATGGAACCACTACCTGCAGCGGGGAACATATGAAAATGGTTCTGGAAGAAGATCTTAAGGGAAATACGGTATTTACACTCCATACTGCGGAAATGGATTACGAAATGACGTATCTGGCAGAAAAATACCAGATGACACCGGTGGAGTATCTGAATTCTTTTGAACTTTTGGGAGCGCATACGCTGACTGCCCACAGTATCCGCCTGACAGAAGCCGACTGCAGGCTGTTAGCAGAAACGAAAACCAATGTTGCCCACTGTATCGGTTCCAACACCAAGGCAGCCAAAGGAGTAGCGCCGGTGGCTCTGCTTCGCAGCCTGGGGGTAAATGT
>ENA-OQDL01000547-OQDL01000547.1-human-gut-metagenome-genome-assembly--contig:-NODE-547-length-23525-cov-6.051115_pt1 | contig 23525 bp, 26 predicted proteins | sample MGYA00242782_ERZ504609 | MGnify/ENA primary metagenome ERZ504609 (study PRJEB26092, sample SAMD00036320) | human gut metagenome | host: Homo sapiens | study: EMG produced TPA metagenomics assembly of... | reverse complement strand
ATGTAAGAGAAAATTATGGAGCATTGGTCAAATTATTTATATTTTTATGACATCAGCAATGTATTTTTCTTTAATAGCAGCTATGACGATTGTGCTAAATATAAGAAACATAGAGTACATGAATGACTGGGGAAAGGTATTAGGTACATTGGCTTTTTCAAATGTTCCGTTGGTAAAAAGGGACTGCAGTAACAATAAGTACTTATATTTTAACATATTTTACACCTACTCAAGCGATGTTCTTCACTTGGTTATTATCTGTTTTGTGCGGAGGAATTTTAGGCTTAAATTATATATGGGTGCAATGTTATTTCAAAGTCAAAAAGTTGTTGGAATAGTAGCTTCAGGATTTTTGGTTATCTTGAGTGCGGCAGTTTCAGGAAAATGAAAATGGCACAGTGGTTTTCGCCAGTCTCGTGGACAACATTAAAATAAAATTAGATGTGGGAAAAATTGACACAATATCCTACATTTACTTATGTGATGGTTGTTTATATGACAGCGATTATTATTTAAGTGTATGGATTATAAAAGTAATCGAAAAAAAAAGGATGTCGGAGTAAATGATACGGGAGGTATAAAACATGGAGAAGCTGATACAGATAAAAGAAATCTGACAAAAATGTTTTGGAGAGACGAAGGTATTAGATAAGATAAATGTGAATTTCGATAGAGGACATAATTTACGGAATCATTGGTAGAAATGGTTCAGGAAAATCTATGTTAATGAAATGTATATGTGGATTGGTTGTACCTACTTCAGGTGAAATAATAATAGATAATAAAAATAGGTACAGATATTGATTGCCGGAAAATTAGCAGGAATTATAGAAGAACCGGGAATTTTTGGTAAAACTATAGTGCATATAAGAATTTACAGTTTTATCTATGATTAAAAATAAAATAGGGAAAGAAGAAATTATACAAACGTTAAAGAGCGTAAGACTTGATCCATACAGTAAATTACATGTTGGTAAATATTCTATGGGAATGAAACAAAGACTGGGAATAGCACAGGCAATTATGGAAAAACCAGAAATTTTAATTTTGGATGAACCAATGAACGGTTTGGATAACGATGGAGTTATGGAAATGAGAAAACTCTTTATTAACTTACGAGAAGAAGGAACAATGATTATAATTGCAAGCCATAATAAAGAAGATATAGAAGTGTTATGTGATGAAGTTTTTGAAATGGAGAAAGGTAAGCTTACACCTGTACAACACTAAACTGTCAAAAATAACAGTGGAACCATTATTTAAGTAAGTGGTTCCACTGTTGTTTTTGTATATATAACATCATCTACAATCCGTATTCCATATTTATCAAGGTCAACCCTGCCGTCTATGACCTCAATGCCATCTGCTCTTAGACGCTTAGCCTGTTCACCGGCTCCGCCGAAGGCAAATGCCCCTGACAGCTCACCCTTTGCATTTACCACTCTGTAGCATGGAATTTCATCAGGATTGGGATTCTTGTGCAGGGCATTGCCGACAGCCCGGCACATTTTTTTATTGCCTGCAAGCTCAGCAACCTGTGCATATGTGGCAACACAACCCTTTGGGATTCTTTTTACAGCCTCATATATGAGCCGGGTCGGATTATAGGTGACAAGGTCATAGCTGTCTGCAATCATGTTTTTTTATAGCATCATCCGGTATGCTGCCATCGAGAATGATGGTATTCCAGTTGTCCTTGTTCTGGTGCCAGCCGGGGATGACCGATGGGAAGGCATCCCTCCAGAAGTCTCGCCAGGCAGGAGATACCTTGACATTTAAGTTGATAAAACCATTGCGCTCGTAGGTCCACAGGAAAACCTTTTTGCTGTCCTTTACGCGGACTAGCTGCCAGTTTGGGTCGTGGAATGGTGCTTCCTGATATGTATTTGGAAATGATAAGCCGTAGTCTAATGCTTCTTGTCGTGTTTTCATAGATTTTGCCTGCCTTCTTTTTAATTATACGGTTACAGTATAACATAGAAAGAACAAATGTTTAATCGTGAAATGACAATTTATTGACTTAACTCAACGTATAATTTCTCTATCTCCCCATCTTCCTTAGAATTAACAAACACCAGTGTATCATCCGATTTTATCATGAGAATAGGAGAGTATCCGTCGAATACATACAGGCTGCATTTTCCAAGGGTACGTCCTTCATACCTGCCGATATCGTAGCTGTCGGTAGAGGCTCCGTTTGTACGCAGGAAACTGTCATCCGGCAGCTCGTCCATAAGCTTAAGCTCTGTGATGTCATTTACATCAATCTCGCTTGTATAGCCACCGGCAGAAATAGTAAGGTTATTGTTTGTCAGAGTGATTTTTTCCTGTATATTAATCAAAGGAAGCATGCAGACAAACACCAGGATGATACAGCCGGCTGTTATTGCACAGGTGATTCCTGTGAAAATCCACGCGCCTTTTTTAGCATAATTAAACGTGTAATTGCCGGACTGCATGCGGTTTTCAATGAGAATATGTTTGTCGTCGGGATTATAGTAGTAGCCGGTTTTCCAGTATTCATCATCGTCCACATCTATTGGTGAGGTGTTGGCAGACAGCAGTTCCTTCTTTCTGTTTAAGCCCATATAAATTGGAACAATAAATCCCAAAACGGCTATTAACTGAATGAAAATATACACATAATATGATGATGCCGGAAGTATTCCGGTGACACTTGTGTATAATGCTACATAAATCCATGCGACGGCGTTTAGCCCGCTTAGGAGAAGCATTGCGATGCTTTTATATTTCTTCATGGTATTGTTGACAATAAGGTTGAGCTTTGAATCCATGCTGTATACGTGGCTCTCGCTTTTGTTTATAAAAGCATGAAATACCAGCGAAAGTGTGGATATTAAAACAGAGCACAAAAACAGCGAAATCATAAGGATATTGTAATGGGGGTCACCAAGCATAAAGTATGGTATATATGCTGCAAGCTCAGTAATTAAAAAGAGTGCGTGCCATTTATAGCTGACTGTTGTGGCACCGGCTTCTGCAGAAACGCGAGTGTCGATATAAACCTTTTTGCGTTGGGCTTCTATTATCCATCCGTTTTGTATTTTCAGAGCATACATTTTCCGGTGGGAGCTGTTTGGAATATGAATAATTCCAAAGATATATGCAAACATCCAGATAATATATATCAGAACAAAAACGGCAATGTTAAAAAAAACAATAAAGCATATCGCAATGGAGATAATCACATTGGCAATTTGAAAGTGTTTCATTTTGCGTTTTCCGGTGGTGACGATTTCGGTTACTTCGGCATCTTCTTTGTGAGATGATGGAATATGTACATTGAGATACATGCCGTTTTCATATTTATAGGCGTGTGTGTACGCAAATTGCATACATAGTATGATAAAAAGGTTTGTAACTATAAAGATAATAAACATGATAATTTCCATAGTCTGCCTCCTCTGCTAAGCGGTACATGGTTTCATTTGTGAATACATTTTATTACACATTGATAAAAATTCCTCACGGCTCATTCCGGTGAGACAGGCCTCAGCACTTAAAAGCTCAAGCTCTGATTCCAGCTTTTCAGTGAAATCGGTATCATCTGCGATGGATTCGGACACAAAAGCGCCGAGCCGTCTGTCTGTACGGATAAATCCCTCATTTTTCAAAATCTGATAGGCTTTATTGACCGTCATTGTGTTTACACCGGCATCGCTTGCAAGCTGACGCACGGTTGGAAGCTTTTCGCCGGTCTTTAGCTCACCTTTGCCTATTCCCTTTACAATCTGGTTTCTAAGCTGTACGTATATCGGGGTGCTGCTTGACATGTCGAGTTCTATTATCATGTGAACCTCCTGTATCTTACTGTTTATATGTAATAGCCTGTTTGAAATGCATCAATATTTATGAGCAGGCTGTAATCTGACAAAACTTGTCAGTGATATAAATGTATTATTTGTATTATATACAGTAATACAGAAAAGACATTCTGTCAACGGATGTTTTAGCATCAACTATATTGACATTTGGAATATTACAATTATGATTAAAGAGTTATAAGGTATCACAACGTAAAAGAATATATATGAGGTTATAAAATGAGCAGATTAATAGAGCAGATAAAACAAAAGGATGCCTGTGCCTTCACACATGGTGGCAATTTTCATGCAGATGATGTGTTCTCATCAGCCTTGCTTTTGTATATAAACCCTGAGATCAGCATAACAAGGGGCAATAGTGTGCCTGATGATTTTACAGGAATAGTTTTTGATATAGGGCGCGGTGAGTTTGACCATCATCAGAAGGACAGCAGAATCAGGGAAAACGGTGTGCCGTATGCGGCATTTGGCCTGCTGTGGGAGGCTGTTGGAGCGGATATTCTAGGTGAGGAGCTTGCGGTAAAATTCGATGAGTCATTTGTCCAGCCTCTCGACAACAATGACAATACAGGAGAGAAAAATGAGCTTGCAACGCTTATAGGCAATTTCAACCCGTCATGGGATTATGAGGGTGGCAGCGATGAGGCTTTCTTTCAGGCGGTAAGCGTAGCAGGCATGATACTGGAAAACAAATTTGAGAGATACCGTGGCAATGAGAGAGCCGATAAGAGAGTGGAGGAGGTGCTTGCAAAGCACGATCCGGCAAGCAGAATACTGGTGCTTCCTGAGTTTATACCGTGTCAGAAGGCCCTGAGTGAGACGGATATTTCGTTTGTTATTTTTCCGTCAAACAGAGGTGGCTTTTGTATACAGCCGCAGAAAAGAGAATACTCGATGAATTACAAGTGTTCTTTTCCGGCAGAGTGGCTGGGGCTTGAAGGTGAGGAGCTGGTAAATGCTACAGGAATTCCCGGTGCGATATTCTGTCACAAGGGAGGTTTTATCATGACTGTAAAGGAGCAGGATGAAGCTGTAAAGGCATGCGAAAAGGCGCTTTCTCTTCATAAGGACAGCTCTGTGATAGTATGGTATGGCAGTAAAGGAGATACTGCAGCCATAGCATGTGACAGTCAGACAGACGAGCTGCTTATAAATGTTGCAAAAGCACGAGGAATAAAGGGTGTGCATATCTGTCATGTTGATGCAATGCCTGTTCCACAGCTTGAATTAACAGAGCTTGACAGCGAGACAGCATATGCAGAGGTACTGATGGAGAAGCCACAGTGGAAGGCATATGTAAAGGAGCAGGTTAAACGAATTTTGAAGTACAGACCGGAGGCTGTGTATGTGGAAGGAAACGCATTTGAGACATATCCTGTTATACGTGCACTCAGAAAGAAGCACATTCCTGTGCTTACGATGATTGAAAATAAAGAGAAAAAAATAATGGTAAGAATACCATGATTTATGTGCATTTTTGAAAAAATTTGGTATAATATTATGATTAAAGGGGGCAAAATACCTTTTGACCATCATATCATATTATTTAAAAGAAATATAACTATTCTACAAGTAATAATACGAGGATGCAGCAGGTATGAAGACAATCATAAAATACGAGCTTGTCATAAATAAGGCACTCAGATCTGCACTCAATTATGATACACCGGATGAGCAGATTAATGAGTTTATCAGATTTTTTGGAAAACATATCGGTTCTGACCGCATATATATATTTGAGGATTGTGATGAGAAGCATGTCACCAACAATACATATGAGTGGTGTGCGGATGGAATAGTGCCGGAGATACATGAATTGCAGAATGTCGATATGGACATAATAGGCTGGTGGTATCAGGCCTTTGGCAATGAGAAGAATATAATTATCACAGATATAGAGCAGATAAAGGATGAGCACAGGGAATCCTATAATCTGTTAAAGGCACAAAATGTAAAAAACCTGGTGGTATGTCCAATCCGCTACAAGGATGAGATAAAGGGCTTTTTCGGTTTGGATAATCCACCGGAAAGTGATACTCTCGGACTGACCACATTCCTAGATATGATAGGAACCTTGCTTATATCATTGCTTAAGCTGCGCAATTCCTTCACAAAGTCGAATAAGGAAGCGAAGCTTAGCAGCTATTCATCGCTTTCAAGCATCTATATATCCATGGCAGTGGTAAATGTGCAGACACACAGATACCATATAGTAAAGACTTTGGATGAGGTTACACACTTTTTGGGCGTGAAGCCACAGAAAGAGGGAGAGTATAAGATAGATGAGGATTTCCCGGGGCACATAAACAGTGTGATGAATGAGTTCTGTACTAAGGCACATCGCAAGGAGGCACTTGAATTTGTGGATATCACTACAGTAGAGGACAGACTTCGTGGAAAAAATACCATAGTACATGAGCTTATCGGGAAGGTATCGGGCTGGTGCCGTGAAAGGTTTATTCCTGTAGACTATGACGATGATGGCAGGCTTTGGCATGTGCTTTACTGCGTGGAGAATATTGACGAGGAAAAACGGCGTGAAAACAGACTCATGTATCTGGCTCAGACAGATCTCATGACAGGTATACGCAACCGCGGAAGCGGAGAGAATAAGATAACAGAGTATCTCGTCCGCAAACAGTGCGGTCTGTTATGCCTTTTAGACTGTGACAAGTTTAAGTCAATAAACGATACCTATGGACATGTGGTAGGTGACAAGGTGATAATAGCAATTGCTGATACTCTGCGCAAATCATGTCGTGATGATGATGTCGTGCTTCGCCTGGGCGGGGATGAGTTTGCGGTATTTATACCGGGGATGCTTGATAAAGAGCGGGCAGAAACTTTTTTTGACAGGCTTTTTTCAAACATAGAGCATATTGATATAGCAGAGATGAATGGAAAGCATATACTGCTCAGTCTTGGTGCATGCTTTTATGACGGAATGGATTGTATCACGTTTGACCAGCTCTACAGAAGGGCAGACACCGCCATGTATGACAGCAAGAAAAAACAGGGCTACAGTGCGACAATTTTTGATGCAAAGCAATGATAGTCCGGCATATTAAATAAAAAGAGGAGAATGAAAATGCAGACAGGAAAAGCAATATCCATTCCATCAATCCTCAAGGTGGGAAATGGAACATTAAACAAAATAGGAGAGTATTTAAAGAGTGAGGAGCTAACGAGCGTAGTCATTTTTATGGGAAACGGTCTCATAGATATGTTTGGAGATGCTATAATGAAGTCACTTTCGGATGCAGATATCACCGTGCTTGAGTACAGTGAGCTTGATACAGTTGAGATAGACGATATCATCACCCTTGCTTTTGATATACCAAACAAGGCAAAGGCAGTCGTGTCAGTGGGCGGCGGAAAGGTAATAGATGCAGGAAAATATGCAGCTTTTCTAAGAAATCTGCCATTTATCAGTGTGCCGACCTCAAGCTCAAGTGATGGTTTTTCCAGCGCCAGTGCATCACTTTTGGTGCACGGCAAGCGTACATCGGTTCCGGCAAAGCTTGCACATGGTATTATAGTTGATACACAGGTCATCCGCACAGCCCCTGAGAAGTTTATATATTCAGGCATCGGTGATATGGTGTCAAAGATTACAGCGCTATATGATTGGATTTTTGAGGAAAAGCACGGTGCAGGTGTGGTCAATGACTTCGCTGTGATGGTCGCTAAAAAGGCGGTCAACAGCTTTGTGCGTACACCTTATGAGAGCATAAAGGATGAGCTTTTCCTAAAGGAGCTTGTGGATTCGCTTGCCATGAGCGGCATAGCAAACGAGATAGCGGGAAGCAGTGCGCCGACCAGCGGCAGTGAGCATCTCATTTCACATGCGCTTGACAAAATTCTTGAGCATCCACAGCTTCATGGCATACAGGTCGGCATAGCAACCTATATCATGAGTGTGGTGCAGAACCACAGATATGTAAGGGTGTGCACTGTGCTCAAAAGGACAGGCTTTTTCGACTATGCGGCCACTCTTGGCATGAGAAAGCAGGATTTTCTGGATGCGATAGATATGGCGCCATCCATGAAGCCGTTCAGGCACACATATCTGCATGAGAAGGAGTACCGCGACGCGGCAAAGAAGCTTGTGCTCGAGGATGATATACTGAATAAAATACTGGTATAGAGATATGTATGAGAAGACTATAGAGCCGGTTGCGATTATGCACACCGGATTTGGAGAGAAATTTGGCATTCCGAGGCAGAGTGGCCTCGTACCTGAGGCGGCAGGGCAGATAATATTTGAACCCGAATACAGAAATCCCGATGCGCTTCGTGGAATAGAGGAGTTCACACATTTGTGGATTATATGGGGCTTTTCTGAAAACAGAGTGGAGAAATTCACACCGCTCGTCACACCACCCAGGCTTGGAGGCCGGGAAAAGAGAGGTGTTTTTGCCACGCGTTCGCCGTTTCGCCCAAACGGCATGGGACTATCCTCTGTAAGGCTTGATAAGGTTGAGTACAAAAGCAGCAAGGGCCCTATAATTCATGTGTCAGGTGTAGATATGCTTGACGGCACACCAATCTATGATATAAAGCCGTATCTGGCATATGCAGACTCACATCCTAAGGCATCAGATGGCTTTGCCGCAGAGCACAGATGGGATACGGTGCATGTTATCTGGCGTGATGAGGCACTCAAAAGCTGTATGGATGAAGATACCCGCATTACTGTGGAGCATATTCTGGCACAGGATCCAAGAGCTGCATACAACAAGGCCAAGGATTATATCTATGGCATGAGATACGGCAGATTTGATATACGCTTTGTGGCCGACTCTTACGCCGGCGCGATAGAGATAGTGGATGTCGTGGAGTGTATAGACGGGTATCATAAGGTGAAGTGATTTTGATTTGCATATGGCGCCACAAGAGAGTAAAATGGTAATGCATACAAAAGGACAAATGCGTCATGAATATATTTGTAAATACATATTAAATACATATAAGGAAGGTACATACAATGAAAACAGTAAAGGACTATATCAGAACTATCCCGGATTTCCCGGAGAAGGGCATCATGTTCCGCGATGTGACAAGTGTTATCCAGGATGCAGATGGATTAAAGCTTGCAATTGATGAGATGATAAAGAGGCTTGATGGACTTGATTTTGATGTGATAGCAGGAGCAGAATCAAGGGGCTTTGTTTTTGGCATGCCGATAGCATATGCGCTTCATAAGCCGTTTGTCATGGTGAGAAAAGCAGGCAAGCTGCCATGTGAGACTGTATCAAAGACATATGACCTTGAGTATGGCACAGCAACAATTGAGATGCACAAGGACTCAATAAAGCCCGGTCAGAAGGTGGTTCTCGTGGATGATCTTATCGCTACAGGAGGCACAATGCAGGCAGCAGCAGAGCTTGTTGAGGAGCTTGGAGGAGAGGTTGTGAAGATGCTTTTCCTTATTGAGCTTGCAGGTCTTAATGGCAGAAAGCTTCTTAGCAAGTATGATGTGGACGCAGTTGTGTCATATGATGGCAAGTAGAGCTGTTATATCTGAATGAATATATTTTATATGTTTGTGCATACTGACATTAATTAAATCTATGATTTGATGAGATTAAGAGTAAGGAGAGTCGGTATGCAGCAAAAATTGGGAAAGTGGAGTCTCCGTTTTACGGAGGCTCCTTTTATATTGGAAAGCAGTTCTGTTGTAGGCACAAAGGAGGCTGACGGACCGCTTGGAGGTCTGTTTGATATTGTAGGAAAAGATGACAGGTTTGGGCAGAACACGTGGGAAAAGGCAGAGAGCTCCATGCAGCGAGATGCACTCACAATGGCCCTTGGAAAAGCACATCTGGATGCGTCCGACATGGACTATGTATTTGCAGGAGATCTGCTCGGACAGTCTATGGCCACAACATTTGGTGTGGAAAACTTCCGTATTCCGTGGTTTGGAGTGTATGGAGCATGCTCCACATGCGGGGAGTCGCTCTCGCTTGCCGCGGCATTTGTGGCAGCAGGGTATGCAAAGCATGCGGTGGCAGTGACATCAAGCCACTTCGGCAGTGCCGAAAAGCAGTTTCGCTTCCCTAACCAGTATGCTAATCAAAGACCGGTGTCAGCGACGTGGACAGTCACAGGAAGTGCAGCATTTATTGTGGGTAGTGGAGCAGGTGGTAATGAGACACAGACCGGGTGTGACAATGAAAGGACTGGGTGCGACAATGCAGATAGTATATCAAAGAAGGTGCAGATTGAGGGAATCACGACAGGAGTTGTGGTGGATTATGGCATAAAGGACGCCATGAACATGGGCGCTGCAATGGCCCCTGCGGCCTGTGAGCTGATAGTAAATCACCTGAGTGATTTTGGAAGAGAGGCATCCTATTACGATAGGATAGTGACAGGGGATCTTGGAAGCGTCGGACAGAAGATACTGATTGACCTGTGCAGGCAAAATGGCGTGGACATAAGCAAAAATCATGAGGACTGTGGCATGAAGATGTTTGATGCAACGAATCAGAACACAGGCTCAGGTGGTTCGGGCTGTGCATGCTCGGCAACTGTTTTGTCAGCATATTATCTGCCAAAGCTTAGAAGCGGTGAATTGAAGCGTATACTATTTGTGCCGACAGGAGCACTTCTTTCGCCTGTCAGCTTCAACGAGGGCGAGTCAGTACCGGGAATTGCACATGGTGTGGTGCTTGAAGCTGCAATTTGAAGCTGATGGCTTCACATATATAATAGTGTGAACGTGCCGTTTTTTGGGGGATGGGCTGCACGTTAAAAAAATAGAAGAAAGGCGTAAGGATATAATGGATTATGTAAAAGCATTTGTGGTGGGTGGTATAATCTGCGCCATCGTACAGATTTTAATGGAAAAAACAAAGCTCATGCCGGGCAGAATTATGGTAATGCTCGTGTGCACGGGAGCGCTTCTTGGCGCCGTCGGCATATACGGGCCATTTTCCAAGTGGGCAGGCGCCGGTGCCAACGTACCGCTTTTGGGCTTTGGCAATGTACTGTGGAAGGGTGTGAAGGAGGCAGTGGACAGCGAGGGTTTTATTGGCTTGTTTAAGGGCGGCTTTAAGGCTTGTGCGGTCGGAGTGTCGGCAGCACTAATCTTTTCGTATATCGCGGCACTCATCACGAAACCTAAGTTAAAAAGCTGATTAATTTCAGAATAATGCATAATTAACAGTAAATTGCCCATACTATCTCCAAAACGAAAAGGAGACTGATACAATGAAGCAAATGAAATATTTATTGGCACTTTGTCTGATACTCGCTGCTGCAAGCGCTTTTGCAGCCTGTGGAAACAATAGTAATGTGGCAGACACTTCAATGGTTGAAAATAAACAAAGAGGTGGCTCTGCCGCCGACGATGCCGGGAATGCCGGCAAGGATATCATAGATGGCGCCGGAAATGCCGGCAAGGATGTGATAGACGGAGCAGGCGATGCCGGAAAAGATGTGATAGACGGAGCGGGCAATGCCGGAAAAGATGTGATAGACGGAGCAGGCGATGCCGGCAAGGATGTAATAGACGGCGCAAAGGATGCCGTAGATGATGCCGGAAACGCTGTAAAAAAGAGTGTTGATGGTGGAAACAACAACTAACAGCTATTTATAAAAAGAAAACAGTCACTATATATGCTTCAATGGCTGCAAAAACAAAAGCACCGACAACGTCGCTGATAAAATGCACACCTGATATCACGCGGACACAGGCAATGATAGCTGCAAGGACTGTAAGCACAATGCCGATGAACCATAAAGGCGAAGCAGCAGGTGAGCATATTAAAACAGTAAATGCAATTATAAATGCAGAAAAAACATGCCTGCTAGGAAAGGACCTGCCGAGGGTATCCTTTGGAATGACAGGCGTCATATCAAATTTTTCGTATGGACGTGGTCTGTTTACGATATATCTGAAAACCGATACTGCAATAAAGCCGACAAGCGGAGCAATGATTGAGAGTGCAAGCATATGACCGGCTGTAAAGCACAGATACAGCACGTATACAGGGTATGTGATAAAAACTAAATAGGTGCATATTTTATTGATTAATTCAAGCTTTCGGGCTGCCCTGTTATTTTCACGGAATGGGGCAGTCATTTTTATGTATGTATTTTTTTTCATGATTATTTTCCATCGTTTATTTAAGAAATATTGTATTGTAACTGTCTGGAGTGGTGTCAACTGCCCTTGCGGTACTGCAGAGGTGTCATGCCATAGTGCTTTTTGAAGGCTCTGTTAAAATATGACAGGCTTTCAAATCCCACTTCACCGGAAATAGAAAGCACCGAGCTGTCTGAGCTTTGCAAAAGTCTCGCAGCCATGGTAAGGCGGTAGTCATTTAAATAGTCAACAAACGATGTGCCCATGGTCTCTTTAAAATATCTCATAAAATGAGACTCGGAAAACCCGGCTACATCAGCGATATCGGCAATGGAGATTTTGTCAGCATAATTATTTTCCACATATTTGAGCACAACCTTCATCTTATCAAGAGTCTTTTTGCTTTTTAGTGGCTTTGTCAGATTACGGCAACGGTTATCAAGCACAAAAAAGAATTCGTAGAGCTTGCTCTTTATATAAAGCTGATAGCCCTGCGGCATCGTCTTGCAAATCTCATCGCATGCATCTATTGGAGCCACGACATCCTCGTAGTATGGATACACCGGTGTAAAAACCGTCGGAACTGTGAATCTGCCGGCTAAGAGAGGTGTAAGAAAATCCTCCTTGGTGTAATCGTACTTTCCGGGAAGCAGCATCGACAGGGAAAATATGATATTTTCGTACTCCATCGATTCATCCATATATTGGTCTATAGAGTGAAGCTGTCCCGGCAGAATCAGCACAAGGCTTGGCGCTGTGACATGGTACTCCTTAAAATCCACAGATATATGACCGCAGCCCTTCTTTATATAGATAAGCTCCATGTCATCATGCCAGTGCAGCGGAACTCCGGAAAAATCAAGAGGAATAGAGCACAGGTAGGTATTGTATGGGAACGTAAGCTCCACATGTGTTTTGGCTTCGTGATAATTTTCATATTCTAATATATTCATGATGATATTTTAGCATATTATTTCTTGAAAAGCCACTAAAAATACCGAAAAATGATAGGATTGTGCAAGTTTTCGACTGTATACTGCAAGAATTGTGCAGTGTAATGGATTATACTTGATTCATCAAATGACACAAGGAAGTTAAGCACGCTAAATGAAAATTAGTTAATTTGACACATTGGCGTGTACACATGATAACAGATTTGGGAGGAAATCAAAATGGCAATCATGCAGGAAATCGAAACAAAGCTTCAGAAGGGAATCAGCGTTAGTACAGACGAGGAAGTATACTACGCATTACTTGAGCTTGTAAAAGACAAGGCAGAGAAAAAGGTTTCAAACAAAGGAAAGAAAAAGCTCTACTATATCTCAGCAGAGTTCCTTATCGGAAAGCTTTTATCAAACAACCTTATCAACTTAGGCATCTACGATGAAGTTAAAGAGACTCTTGAGAAAAACGGAAAGTCACTTGCTGAAATCGAGGAAATCGAGCTTGAGCCTTCACTTGGAAATGGAGGACTTGGACGTCTTGCAGCATGCTTCATAGATTCAATCGCAACACTCGGACTCAACGGAGACGGTGTAGGCCTCAACTACCACTACGGATTATTCAAGCAGGTATTTGAGAACAATCTCCAGAAGGAGACTCCAAACCCATGGATTACAAAGGAGAGCTGGCTTACAAAGACAGATATCACATATCCTGTAAGCTTTGGCGGATTCACAGTACAGTCAAGACTTTACGATATCGACGTAGTTGGATATAACAACCGTACAACAAAGCTTCACTTATTCGACATCGAGTCAGTTGATGAGTCAATCGTAGGCGACACAATTGATTTCGACAAGGATGATATCAAGAAGAACCTTACATTATTCTTATATCCTGATGATTCAGATGATAAGGGACGTCTCCTTCGTGTATACCAGCAGTATTTCATGGTATCAAACGCAGCAAGACTTATCCTTGCAGAGGCAGAAGCAAAGGGCTCTAATTTACATGACCTTGCTGATTATGCAGCAGTTCAGATTAACGATACACATCCATCAATGGTTATTCCAGAGCTTATCCGTCTCCTTCAGGAGAAGGGCATCCTGATGGATGAGGCTATTGAGATTGTATCAAAGGTTTGTGCATACACTAACCACACAATCCTTGCAGAGGCTCTTGAAAAATGGCCAATCAGCTTCTTGGAGAAGGCTGTTCCACAGCTTATGCCAATCATCCGTGAGCTTGACAACAGGGTTCGCGCAAAGGTAGCTGACGAGAGCACATACATCATCAAGGACGGTCTTGTACACATGGCACACATGGATATTCATTTCGGATATTCTGTAAACGGTGTTGCATACCTCCACACAGAGATTTTAAAGAATACAGAGCTCAATAACTTCTACAAGTTATATCCTGAGAAGTTCAACAACAAGACAAACGGTATCACATTCCGTCGTTGGTTAATGTCTTGTAACCCGGAGCTTTCAGCATACATCACAGAGCTTATCGGTGAAGGCTGGAAGAAGGATGCAAACGAGTTAGAGAAGCTTGGCAATTTCATCAATGATGACACTGTTCTCACAAAGCTTGTTGACATCAAGAACGCAAAGAAGACAGAGCTTGCTTCTTACTTAAAGAAGACTCAGAATCTCGACGTACCTGACAATTCAATCTTTGATATCCAGGTTAAGAGACTTCACGAGTACAAGAGACAGCAGCTCAACGTGCTTTACATCATCCGTAAGTACTTTGAGATCAAGGCAGGCAAGAAGCCATCTACACCAATCACGTGCTTCTTCGGTGCAAAGGCAGCTCCTGCATATATCATTGCAAAGGATATCATCCATGCAATTCTCTGCTTACAGCAGATTATCAACAATGATCCTGAGGTAAGTCCATACCTTAAGGTATTCATGGTTGAGAACTACAATGTAACATTAGCTGAGAAATTATTCCCGGCTGCAAATATTTCAGAGCAGATTTCTCTTGCTTCTAAGGAGGCATCAGGAACAGGAAACATGAAGTTCATGCTTAACGGTGCTATTACACTTGGAACAAGTGACGGAGCAAACGTAGAGATAGCTGAGCTTGTCGGCGATGAGAACATCTATGTATTCGGTGAGGATTCACAGACTGTTATCGACAGATATGAGAGAGGCGACTACTGCTCTAAGGATTACTATGACAAGGATGCAGACTTAAAGAAGGCTGTTGACTTCCTTGTAAGTGATGAGATGATGAAGGTTGGTTCTAAGGAGAACTTAGAGAGACTTTACAACGAGCTCCTCAACAAAGACTGGTTCATGACATTCCCAGACTTTGAGGATTACTGCAAGACAAAAGAGAAGGCTTACGCTGATTATGAGGATAAGAAGGCTTGGGCTAAGAAGATGCTTGTCAACATCAGCAAGGCTGGTTTCTTCTCTTCTGACAGAACAATCAAGCAGTACAATGATGAAATCTGGCATTTAGAGGCCTAGAATTTTTCTTCCTCCTTTAAATACAAATTGGGCTTAAGAACTCCTGCGGGTGCATCCCGCGGGGGTTCTTTTTTTGCTAGAGTACGGGACGTAAGCGCAGGGGACGGCAGGATCCCTGGCAGAAATGTAAGGGCGGGATTTACAAGTTTGGCAAATACATATATAATAAGGGGAAGAATATACACATGGAGAACTATTATGATAAAGAATAAATTTATGGCACTCACGCTTACCGTAGTGCTCACAGCAGGCATGCTTACCGGCTGTGGCTCCGACGACAAGGCAAAGGACAAGGATGCGTACAGACAGTATGGCATCAACTGTATAGAGAACGGCAGCTATGATGATGCGGTCGATGCTTTTCAGAAGGCACTGGACCAGTCGGTGGGCTCAGTGGGCGCAGAGGAGCTTGACATATGTTATTATAAGGCAAAGGCACAGTATTTAAGCGGTGACGTGGATGGCGCGATTGATACATATACGGCTATTATTGACTATAATAAGGATTCTGACGCATACTATCTGAGAGGCTGTATATATTTTGCCAAGAATGATACAGACAAGGGCTTGAAGGATTTTAAGACGGCGCTCAGTGAGAATGATGATAATTATGAGCTCTATCTTGGCGTTTATGAAACCCTGTCAAAGTATGGCATGAATGACCAGGGAAAGGAATACCTGGATAATGCCTTAAAGCTTAAGGCAAAAACTGCTGACGACTACATGCAGAGAGGCCGTATATACACCATGCTTGGTGATTATGATTCAGCAATAAAGAGTCTGCAAAAAGCCATCGATGAGAAGCTTGTCAAGGCAAACTACTATATGGGTGAGGTATATCAGAAGAAGGGCGATAATGACAGCTCGCAGAAGTATTTTAAGAAATACCTGGACAGCGGTGAGGCGGATTCGTATGATCTGATGAATATGGGACAGGCGCAGATGGACAATGGTAACTATGACACTGCGATTACTTATTTTCAGAACGCACTTGAACTTGAAAGTGTGCCGAACAAGCAGCAGATAACAAAGGCTATGATTATAGCATATGAGTATTCCGGAGATTTTGCCACAGCAAAGAGCAAAATGGAGGAATACATGAAGGATTATCCTGATGATGAGGATGCAGCAAGAGAATATCAGTTTTTGGAGACCAGATAGATTATGGCAGATACTATTAAGATAGAGGATATTGAGGAGAGAGTGGTGCTCGTCGGAGTGAGCGAGCAGGACGGTGATGATGCGGATGATTCACTTTCAGAGCTTGCGGAGCTGGTAAAGACAGCAGGTGCGACAGTTGTAGGCACACTTATCCAAAGAAGAGAAAAAATTCATCCGGGCACGTATGTCGGCACCGGCAAGGTGGCAGAGATTGCAGAGCTTGTGGAGAGTACAGGGGCAACAGGCATTGTGTGCGATGATGAGCTTAGTCCGGCACAGCAGAAGAATCTGGAGACGTACCTTGACACAAAGGTTATGGACAGGACACTTGTTATTCTTGATATTTTTGCATCAAGAGCCACAACAAGTGAGGGTAAGATACAGGTTGAGCTTGCTCAGCTCAAGTACAGATTAAGCCGTTTGTCGGGACTGGGAAAGTCCATGTCAAGGCTTGGCGGTGGAATAGGAACAAGAGGTCCCGGAGAGAAAAAGCTTGAGGTGGACCGCCGTCTCATAAATGACAGGATAGCACAGCTTCGAAGAGAGCTGAAAGAGGTGCAGAAGCACAGAGATATCACAAGGGCAAAGCGTGAAAAAAAACTAAAGTACCTGTTGTTGCGATAGTAGGATATACTAACGCAGGTAAATCCACGCTGTTAAATCACCTGACAGAGGCAGATGTGCTTGAGGAGGATAAGCTCTTTGCAACGCTTGATCCTACAACGCGCATTCTTGCGCTTGATGGCAAGCAGCAGGTGCTTTTAACTGATACGGTCGGGTTTATCAGAAAGCTGCCGCATCATCTGATAGAGGCCTTCAAGAGCACCCTTGAGGAGGCAAAGTACGCTGACATCATTTTCCATGTGGTGGACGCATCAAATATGCAGCGGGAAAAGCAGATGTTCATAACCTACCAGACATTGGATGATCTTGGTGTAAAAGACAAGAAATTTGTCACACTTTTTAATAAGCAGGATGCCCGCACAGACAATGAACCGTTACATGATTTCAGGGCAGATTATACTCTTAACATTTCAGCGGCAAAGGATCTGGGATTAGATGAAGTAAAATCTCTTTTAGAGGAGATATTAAGAGAGAACAAGGTATATATTGAGAGAATTATCCCATATGATAAGGCTGGCGTGATACAGCTCATCAGAAAACAGGGTGAGCTTGTGTCGGAGGAATATGTGGCTGATGGGATACAGATAAAGGCATATGTGCCGATGGAGGTGTACGGCAGGCTCGATTAGGGTGCTGCTTCGCTATATCATTATAATAAGCGAGGAATTTAAAATGTCGAAAACGCGTTCAATCCGCTGGGACAAGCTGGACAACACAGCAAATCTGTTCCCTAGTATAGCGGGGGAGAGCATGACAAATGTATATAGGATCTCAGTCACCTTAACTGATGAGATTGACAGTGAAAAGCTGCAGGAGGCACTGGATATAGTGCTTCCGAAGTTTGGTCTGTTTAACGTGAGACTCAGGATGGGAGTATTCTGGAACTATTTTGAGGAAAATGGCAAAAAGGCACCAAAGGTGCATGAGGAAAATACATTTCCGTGCAGATTTATAAGACCGAACAAGAATCACAGCTATCTTTTCAGGGTGACATACTATAAGAACAGAATAAATCTTGAGGTATTTCATGTGTTGACAGATGGCATGGGCGGCATAAATTTCCTTAGGGAGCTCACCTACCAGTATCTGCGTCTCACACATCCGGAGATTGCAAAGCTAAAGGGCGATTCATTGACGCAGGGCACATCCTTAAATAGAGAGGACAGCTTTGTAAAGAACTACAAATCAAGTAAGCCAAGTGGCTTTAACAGGCAGAAGGCGTATCTTTTAAAGCTGGAAAAGGTACCTGATGGAGAGTTTGGGCTGATACATGGCATGATGCCTGTATCACAGCTGAAGCAGGTCTGCCACCGCTATGGAGTTTCCATAAATGATTATCTGGTAGCATGCTTTGTGTGGAGTGTGTATCAGGAGTGTTTTCACGGCATGCCAAACGATATGCCTGTCAGGGTTGCAGTTCCTGTGAACCTTCGTCCTTATTTTGACTCCGTGACCACAAAGAACTTTTTTGTCATGATATCTGCTGAGTTCAGACCGCAAAACAGCTCCTACACATTTGAGGAGGTGCTTAAAATAGTGACGGATTCCATCAATTCACAGATTTCGAAGGAGCATCTGGAGGATCTTTTCTCATACAGTGTGTCAAATCAGAAAAATATCCTGATGAGACCGGTGCCTCTTTTTATAAAAAATCTGGCAATGAAGGCGGTCTATACACAGTCGGCACTGGCAAACACCACTACTATCACAAATATTGGAAATATAAAAGTAGAGCCGGAATACGAGCCGTATATAACAGGCTTTTATTCCTTTATACCAATGTCCAAGGGACAGCCTATGAAGGGCACCATATGCTCCTACAAGGACACGCTGGTGTTTACTTTTTCATCTATTCTGGCCGATACGATGATTCAGAGAAGCTTTTTTAAGAAGCTTGTAAATGACGGAGTGGAAGTGACAATTGAGACAAATGGAGAGTATTATGACTAAATGCATGAAATGCGGTGTGTATATTGCAGACAATACAGATAAATGCCCGCTCTGCCAGCAGGTTGTGGCACCGGTTGAACTGTCATCGGACAATCATCAGGGCACTGAAGGGGTTTTTGAACAGCATAATGATGTGCCGGATAAGTGCGTAAACGATACAGATAGTGCAGCAAAGAGGGCAGATAGTACAGCAAGCCATGACAACGGTACGAGATATCCTGACGTCAAGGGCGCATCAAGAAAATACAGATTGCTGGAAAATATCATATTGTTTCTGTCTATAGTAGGACAGATTGTGCTGACAACTGTTGATTACATGACAGACCATGAGATAAACTGGAGCTTTATAGTGCTTCTTGTTGTAATCTATGCGAATGTGACGCTGCGTCTGGCAATAGTCGGAAGAAACGGATATATTTTTAAAATTGTAAGCACATTTGTGTTCACGGTGTTGTTTCTCGAGGGCATAGACCTGCTCACAGGAGCCAGTGGCTGGGCACTTACATTTGTTTTCCCAAGCGCCATACTGGCGATGGTTCTTGCAACAATTATACTTATGATAGTAAACATAAGAAACTGGCAGAGCTACATGATGATGCAGCTTTTTCTTGTGCTGATGAGCGTGATTGCGATGATACTTGTGGCAGTCAAGGTCATATGGTTCCCATATCTGGCAATGGGAGCGATGGGCGCATCGCTGTTTTTGTTTCTCGGAACACTGATTATCGGTGACAAAAGAGCCAGAACAGAGCTGAAACGGAGATTTCATATATGATAGGCTTTCATGGAATAGGAAATTCGCATATGTTTGAGGATGAAGAGATGGGAAACTACCATCCGGAAATTGAAAACGGCGATAGTAATGGTGATAATGAAACTGGAATAATAGGAGCTTTGGGTAATAAGCTTGAAAAGACCTTTAAGAACTCATTATCTGCCATGAAAAGTGAGCATGTGGAAAAAGTCCATAGCAATGCAGCTGTGGCAGATGAAGAAGTCAGTATACAGGGAAAAATACTTGCTAATCTGATGGGACATATCACAAATGACCTTGCAATCGGCAAAAAAATAAAATCCGGAGAGCTCAGGAAGCGCATGAAGGAACCTGCATGGCTTGTTCCGGACTGTTTTGTAACAGAGGATATAGATATGGGCGGTTTCACTATGAAGCTTTTATCTTCAAAGGAAAACCCAAATACAGAGCGTGTGATACTGCAGCTGCATGGTGGTGGATATATGGGGGCAGTGCGCAATGCATATTATGTATTTGCAGGCCTTTATAATGAGGTAAGTGAAGGCTGCTCAGTGCTCACGCCTGACTATCGCGTGGCGCCGGAGCACCCGTATCCGGCAGCACTTGAGGATGCCATAGCCTGCTATAAATGGCTCTTGTCACAGGGCTGGTTTGGTTCGCAGATTGTGCTGGCAGGAGACTCAGCGGGAGGAGGACTTGCAATGTGCCTCACCATGTATCTTCGAGACCACGTCATGCCGCTTCCGGCAGGAATAGTAGCCATGTCACCATGGACAGACCTCACAGCAGGCGGAGAGTCATATGAGACAAACTACGAAAAGGACCCACTGTTTGGGAACACAAGGGACAGTCTGATCTACGTGAATGACTATCCCGGTGACCACGATAAAATGGATCCATACATATCGCCGCTGTTTGGTAATTTCAGAGGCTTTCCACCAATGCTCATACAGGTAGGCTCGATAGAGATGCTCTTATCTGACTCGGTAGAGGCCGCTGCAAAGGCAAGAATCCAGGGCGTTAAGGTGCGACTGTCAGTGTATGAGGGGATGTTTCATGTGTTCCAGATGGGATACCTCAATTTCCCTGAGTCCAAGCGTGCATGGGCGGAGGTCAAGCGTTTCCTAAAGGTGATTAAAGAGGAAGAATAAATGAAGTAATATAGGAGCATTTATGGATGTAAATAGTACCTTTGAAAAAACAGGAATAAAATGTAAAGTATTACAGGAAATTATCCAGCTGGCGAAGAAGAATTGTGTTGAAAAAGTAATTCTTTTTGGTTCAAGAGCGCGAGGTGATTATAAAGAGCGAAGTGATATAGATCTGGCTTTTTGCGGTGGTAGCAGTAGTCATTTTATTTTGGATGTAGACGAAACAACTTCAACGTTGTTGGAAATTTGATATAGTTGGAATTTGGATAAGCCTGTAAGAAAAGAATTGTTGGAATCAATAAAAAGAGATGGGGGTAGTGCTATATGAAAAAATTTGAGAATTTTAAGGCAGCATTAGTCAATTTAAACGCGCACAAGATTTTTATATTTTTCCATAATATAATCTACGATTCTGTTGTCTCCATCGCGCAGCTTCTGAATCAGTTGTTCATCTGTCATCTTCTCATATCTGTCCATAATTATCCAAGCCTCTGTCTTACAATCTCATATGCAAGAACTCCGGTTGCCACAGATGCATTCAGGGAATCAATATCTCCTTTCATCGGAATGCTTGCAACAAAATCACAGGTTTCTTTTACAAGACGGCTGACACCTTCTCCTTCATTTCCAATCACAAGACCGATCGGACCTGTCAGATTCAGCTTATACATAGACTCACCACCCATATCCGCACACACGAACCAAAGCCCTTTTTCTTTTAATTCTTTCATCGTCTTAGTCAGATTAGTCACTTTTGCAACCGGTGTATAGTTGATTGCTCCTGCCGATGTCTTTGCCACAGTCGCCGTCAGTCCTACCGCTCTTCGTTTAGGAATAATGACTCCATGCGCACCTGCCAGATTTGCAGTACGGATAATCGCACCCAGGTTGTGTGGATCTTCAATATCGTCCAGCAAAATAAGAAATGGATCCTCTCCCCGCTCTTTTGCCAGTGCCAGCATATCCTCTACCTGTGCATACTCATAAGCCGCTGTATAAGCAATCACTCCCTGATGTCTTCCTGTCTGTGAAAGCTGTGTCAGACGTTCTTTATCTACAAACTGAACCAAAGTATCATGCTTCTTTGCCTCACGTACAATCGTCCGCACCGGGCCGTCCTGGCAGCCGTCCAGAACAAATAATTTGTCTACTGGTTTTCCGGAACGAAATGCTTCTAATACCGCATTACGTCCCTCAATCATATTTTCATTTCCATGTTTGTCTTTGTGTTCTATCATGAAATTCTCCTTCTTCAAAACTTACTCAAATCCCTGCTGCCAGCTATTCTTCTTCCTTTAAAGCGGACCTGTCAGAAACACTGCAAAGCCCGATCTTCACCAAATCCAGCAGTCGTTTCCAGTCCTTTTTCAGATACAGATATCCCATCAACGCTTCAAATCCCGTAGCACGTCTGTAGTCTGTGATGGATTGATTCTTTGCAGGAGACACACTTTTGGCATTCCTTCCGCGTTTGTATATGCCATGCTCTTCTTCTGTTAAATGTTCCTGAATGGTACGCATCATTTTGGACTGGGCAGATGCCTGTACATAAGAGCTGGTCTCCTTATGCATTTTCTGAACCTGTTTATTTCCCTCATTCATTACTAAAGATTTAATTACAAGGTCAAAAATGCAGTCTCCAATATAAGCCAGAGCAAGAGGTGAATATTCTCTGATATCCACCTCTTTCATCTGGAAAATCTCCTGCATATAACTGTCAAACTGCCAATCTACGCTCTTTTCCATTGTACTCCTTCTCTTGTATCTTTCAAAACGATACCTTTTTCTAATAATTCATCACGAATCGCATCTGCTCTTGCAAAGTCCTTTGCTTTTCTTGCAGCCTGACGCTCCTCAATAAGTTTTTCAATATCCTCTGCCAGAATTTCTTCTTTCTTCTCTACAATAAGACCAAGAACATCTGCAAGCTTCACGATCAAGTCTTTGATTTTTCCAAGATACTCTTTTGTCTTCTTGGCATCTGCATTGGTGTTGCTGTATCTTACAAGCTCAAAAAATTGCAGCTACTGCATCTGCTGTATTAAAATCATCATCCATCGCATCTTCAAATGCTTTTACAAACGAATCTGTCTGAGCGAAAAGTTCCGCTTCCTCTGCAGTCATCGGCTCATCCTTTGCATTTTTTATAAGGAAGTTCAGGTTATCTACTGCATTTACAATTCGCTCCAGACTGCTCTTAGCTGCTTCCATAAGCTCAGCACTGAAGTTCAATGGACTTCTATAGTGTGCGCTCAGCATAAAGAAACGAAGCACCTGAAGATCATACTGCTCACTGATTTCACGGACAGTTCTGAAGTTTCCGAGAGACTTACTCATCTTGCGGTTATCAATATTTAAAAATGCATTGTGCATCCAGTAATTTGCAAATGTCTTTCCATTGGCAGCCTCACTTTGGGCAATCTCATTTTCATGATGTGGGAATACAAGATCTTCTCCACCGGCATGAATATCTATCTGCTCTCCAAGATATTTCTTGGACATCTCAGAACACTCTGTATG
>ENA-OQDL01000546-OQDL01000546.1-human-gut-metagenome-genome-assembly--contig:-NODE-546-length-23532-cov-4.614228_pt1 | contig 23532 bp, 22 predicted proteins | sample MGYA00242782_ERZ504609 | MGnify/ENA primary metagenome ERZ504609 (study PRJEB26092, sample SAMD00036320) | human gut metagenome | host: Homo sapiens | study: EMG produced TPA metagenomics assembly of... | reverse complement strand
GCAGGGCAGCGGAACGAATTATTTTTGAAAAATAAGGAGAAAAAATGAGCAAACAACCAGCGATTATTGTTGATAATGTGAGTATGAAATTTAATCTCAGCAAAGAGAAAGTAGACAGTCTGAAAGATTATATTATCAAGTCAATTAAAAAAGAAATTAAATATAATGAATTCTGGGCTTTGCAGAATGTGAGCTTTACAGTGGAAAAAGGAGACAGGGTAGGAATCCTCGGACTGAATGGTGCAGGAAAGAGTACTCTTCTTAAGGTTATCGCAGGCGTTTTCAAACCAACAGAAGGTTCAGTTACAAAACATGGGAAGATGGTTCCGCTTCTGGAACTGGGTGCAGGATTTGATCAACAGTATACAGGAAAGGAAAATATTTATCTTTACGGAGCAATGCTTGGATATTCCAAAGAATTTATTGATGAGAAGTATGATGAGATCGTGAAATTTTCCGAATTGAAGGATTTTATTGATGTGCCGATCAAGAACTATTCATCAGGTATGAAATCCAGACTTGGATTTTCGATTGCTACAGTGGTTTCTCCCAAAATTCTGATATTGGACGAGGTATTATCTGTAGGTGATGCGAAATTCCGTAAGAAGAGTGAGAAGAAAGTACTCAGCATGTTTGATTCGGGTGTAACAGTGTTGTTTGTCTCTCATTCTCTGGCACAGGTTCAGAGAATCTGTAATAAGGCGATGATTCTTGAAAAAGGAAAATTGATCGCTTACGGAGATATTGATACGATTTCTGAACAGTATGAGAAAATGACTAACTGACAGGGACAGACAGAGATATCTGTCTGACAGAGAAAAAATTTAAGAAGTCAGAAATATCCGGAGGAGTATATGACAAACGGATTAAAAAAAGAAGATTCAGCAGCTTTAAAAGGTCTTGCAGTGTTACTGCTGATCTTTCACCACTGCTACCGTCTTGCAGACAGAATCGAAAGATATCAGGTGGATCTGTGCGGGCTGACAACAGAACAGCTTGTTGCTATTGCGGAATGCTGTAAAATCTGCGTGGCAATATTTGCATTTGTATCCGGTTACGGGCTGATGTATGGATATTCGGCTAAAATGAAAAATAAAGAAAAGTATGCAGTATCAGAATGGATATCCGGACATCTTCTTTCCACTATGTCCGGATTCTGGTTTACTGCAGCTGTATCCTATCTTATTTACTTTGGACTGGGACTTAAGGATCCGAGCAAGTGGGGAGAAACCTTTTATGAAAGAGGATTCGCCGTATTTGCAGATATACTGGGAATCTCCGGACTTTTGGAGACTGAAAGTCTTAACGGGGCATGGTGGTATATGAGTGCTGCGTTTGTATTTATTATATTGCTTCCTCTGTTAGATGGGACGATTGAGAAATTTGGAGGCATATTCTGTATTGCAGTTATCTTTTTGCTTCCGAGAATTTTAGGTATTGGATTTCAGGGAGGCTCAAAGCCATATTCATTTCTTTTGATATTTGTGGCAGGAACGTTATGCTGTAAATATAATTTCTTTCAAAAATTGCATGAATACAGGCGGAAAAAATTAAAATTCATCTGTTTGTCTGCTTTACTGTGTGCCGGCCTTTTCCTGTACCATAAAATCGACCTGAAAATTTTCTGGGAATTTCGGTATACACTTGTTCCATTCCTGCTGATTCTCTTTTGCGTTGAATATTTGTTCAGGATTACGCCTGTATCCTTGTTCCTTCAGTATCTGGGCAAGCATTCCATGAACATCTGGCTGGTACATACATTTGTGAGAGATTCTCTGGGAAAATATGTATTTGCATTAAAAAAATTCTGGCTGATTCCTGTTGCAGTTCTTGTGATTTCGCTGGGAATCAGTTACTGCCTGGATTTTCTTAAGAAGATTACAGGATATCAGAAACTGATACGGCTGTTACAGAAAAAGGTGACGGAACATTATGCGGTACGGGAATGATTTTTCGAGAGGATCGCAATAGGATTCAGAGCGGACAATAGTGACGGATGGGAGAGCGTATCATGAAAATACTGCAGATTGGAATGGGAAATGTTGCCGGAGGTCTGGAAGCATTTGTGATGAATTACTATAGAGTTCTGGTGCATATGGATATACAGTTTGATTTTGTGTGTATGTATGATAAAATTGCATATGAAGAGGAAATCAGGAAACTGGGTGGAAGGATCTACTATATTCCAAATGTAAAAAAGAACTATCAGGGCTATATAAAAGAACTGAAAAAAATATTAAAAGAAACAAAATATGATGCAGTACATGTAAATATGCTTTCAGCTGCAAATATTGTTCCGTTACGTGTGGCTCATACAATGAAAGTGCCAAAGATAATTGCGCACAGCCACAGCTCTTCCTGTCCCGGACTGATCAGAAAAATCATGGACAACTGGAACAGACCAAAGATTGCAAAATATGCTACTGACAGGATTGCATGCGGAGAAATGGCGGGCAGGTGGCTGTTTGGAGATAAAGCTTTCCAAAGCGGTCAGGTTACGTTGATCAATAATGCCATTCAGGCAGAGAAGTTCAGTTTTTCAGAAAAAGACAGAGATTCACTCAGAAAGGAACTGGGATGGGAAAATAAAACAGTGATCGGTCATGTAGGAAGATTTGATATTCCGAAGAATCATGACAGAATGCTTGATATTTTCCAACAGGTCGTTTCCGAAAAAAAAGATGTGATGCTGTGTCTGGTAGGTCCAAAGGAAGGTCTGTACAAAGAGATAAAAGAGAAAACAGTGCAGAAAGGACTGGAAGATAAGGTATATTTTGCCGGTAAACAGGAGAATATCCGCAGGTATTTATCTGCTATGGATGTTTTTCTGTTTCCGTCTGTTTTTGAGGGTGTGCCATTTGCGCTTATTGAAGCCCAGGCAAATGGACTTGCCTGCGTAATGTCAGAGGCGGTGTCTGAGGAGGCAGTTGTTTTTCCTGAGAGAGTCAGACGGCTGTCACTTGACAGAGATAATATACAGTGGGCGGCAGCAGTGATGGCAATGAGTTCTATGAACAGAGAAGCGGCTGATCTGATAAAGATGCGGCTGTCAGATGCGCATTTTAACATTGAGACAGAGGCAAAACGTTTGAAAGATTTATATTATCATACGAGGTAAATTACAGATGGACAAGATTGATTTTGTATTGCCATGGGTGGATGGATCAGACTCAGCCTGGATAAAGCAGAGAAATGAGTATCTGGGAATTAAAAATAACCAGACACAGGACAGCAGATTTCGGGACTGGGAAAATCTGCAGTACTGGTTCAGAGGTGTTGAAAAATTTGCTCCATGGGTGAATCATATATATTTTGTGACATGGGGGCATATCCCTTCCTGGCTGAATACAGATCATCCGAAGCTGACAGTTGTAAAACACGAGGATTATATTCCGAAGCAGTATCTGCCCACATTCAGCAGTCATCCCATTGAACTGAATATGCATCGGATCCGAGGTTTATCCGAACAGTTTGTATATTTTAATGATGATACCTTCATCATAAATAAAATGGAACCGGAAGACTTTTTCAGAAATGGTCTTCCAAGAGACTATTGTATAGAAACAGCGTTGGTACAGGATGATATCAATAATCCGTTTGCCTGCATTCTTATGAACAATGCGGCACTTGTAAATATGCATTATTCAAAGAGAGAAGTGATTGGCAGAAACTGGAAAAAATGGTTTCATCCTGCATATGGAAAAATGGTATTCAGAAATATGCTGATGCTTCCGTACAGGGAGTTTTCCAGTTTTAAATATTCTCATATCTCAAGCTCTTTTTTGAAGAGTACCTTTGAAGAAGTGTGGAGGGAAGAAGGCGAAGTGCTGGACAGAGTATGCAGGACACGATTCCGTTCTCCGGGGGATGTAAATCAGTATGTGATGAAATACTGGCAGTATATGGAGGGAAAATATGAACCTCAATCACCGAAAATCGGGAAGTTTTTTACCATAGGTCTTCACGACCGGCAGATACATGATGTACTCAGAAATCAGAAGTGTAAAATACTGTGTATAAATGATACGGAAAATATAGGAGATTTCAGACAGCAGAAAAGAAAAATCAAAGATTCTTTTGAGAGTATCCTTCCCGAAAAGTCTGCATTTGAATTATCTTACAAAGATTCCGGAGGCATGTATGACAAAAAGTGCGATTAAAAAATATACGGAAAGGCTGGGCTTTTTCGGAATGATCCTGCACTATATCGGTCGTTTTATGACAAAAACAGAGCAGCAGGTCATTGGAAAGCTGACTGTGCGTTTTGGAAAAGTAAAGAAAAACCGGCTTGTGTTTAAAAATCGGGAAATGATGGACTGCACAGATAATCCGGAAGCTTTTTATGAATATCTTATAAGTTCCGGGTATAATAAAAAATATGAGATCATCTGGCTGGTCTCTGAAAAAAGAAAATTCAGAAATCAGAATACCGGAAATGTAAAATTTGTAACTGCTGAAAATAAATATGGATGGAGCAGTCCGCTGGCATATTATTATGGTGCTACAGCCGGATTTTTCTTTTATTCTCATAACAGTGCAGGACTGAACAGGTATCGGTGTAAAGGACAGACAGTTGTAAATCTGTGGCATGGGTGCGGTTATAAAGATGCAGAGCAGGGAAAGAAAAAACAGAATATAAAGCCTGATTTTGACTATGCACTTGTTCCCGGACCGGTATTTGTGAAAACGAAATCCGAACTATGGAACTGCGAACCGGACAGGCTGTTAATGATGGGATATCCCAGATATGACTGGATGCTGCATCCGTCAATGAGTAAGGATGAAATTCTGGACAGTCTGTTCGGATGGAAAGGGAAAAAAGCTGTTCTGTGGATGCCGACTTTCAGAAAAAGTGATCTGGGAGGGTGTGCGGAAAATGAAATTGAGCTTCCCTGTCAGCTTCCGGCAATACAGGATATGAACGAGCTGAAAGAACTGGACAGTTATCTAAGGGAGCAGGAGATTATTCTGATCATAAAGAAGCATCCGCTTCAGACGGAATGGGATGAGAATGAACAGGAGTTTACCAATATACGTTATGTTGCGGAAGCCCTGTTGGAGAAAAAACGGATAAAACTTTATGAACTGATAGGGATCAGCGACGGTCTGCTCTCTGATTACTCGTCAGTGGCAGTAGATTATCTGCTGTTGAACAGACCGCTTGGATATGTGCTTGCGGATTACAATATATATAAAGAAAAAAGGGGATTTGTATTTGAAGATCCGCTGGAATATATGCCGGGTGAGAAAATCTATAATGCCTGTGATATCAGAAAATTTATGAAACATCTGACTGATGGAACAGACAGTTACCGGCAGGAGAGAGCAAAGAATCTGAAACAGATGCACAATAAAACAGAAAACTATTGCAAAAGGCTTGCAGATTATTTACAATTGTAGCTGTTATATGAATGCGAAGAGAACAGTTATCTATTAATGCAATAAAACAGGGAGAATGTAATGGAGAAAAAAATAGGATATACACAGGGAACCTTTGATATGTTTCATATAGGACATCTGAACCTGATCAGAAATGCAAAAAAACATTGCGATTATCTGATTGTCGGTGTGAATGCGGATGATCTGGTAGAGTCATATAAAAACAAAAGACCGATCGTTCCGCTGGAAGAAAGGGCAGAGATTGTACGGGCCATCAGATATGTTGATGAGGTGATCGTGACGACAACCCTGGACAAAAAGCAGGTATGGGAAAAAGTCCACTTTAATGAAATCTATATCGGAGATGACTGGAAGGGCAATGCACGTTGGGAGAAGACTGGAAAAGAAATGGAAGAGCTGGGCGCTAAGCTGGTATTTCTGCCATATACCAAAGATACATCCTCAACGATGCTTCGTGAGAAATTAAAAGAATTCTAGGGAGCCAGATATGGAAAAAAAGAATCAAAAAAGAAAATGAAAAAAACTGGAAAAAATCCATTAACAAGATTAACAAGGTCAGAGTTCAAAAGGGAAGAAAAGCCATGTTGCAGGAGACATGGGCAACTGTGACCTATGGATTATATGATAATCGCAAGATCAGACGCCTTAAGAAATTCCCCCCTGCACTTGTAGAGAATAGAATGCTCTTTGAAACAAATGATGATTTTACGGATAATGGTCGTGCTTTGTTTGACTATCTTATTGAGAAAGGATACAACAAAAAGTATGAGATTGTATGGCTGGTCCATGAACCGTCTAAATATAAAGAATATCAGTTTGAAAATGTGAAATTTGTGCAGAACTTTAAGAAAGGTTCCACGATCCGAAGAGCAGAAGCATATAAATATGCACTGACATCAAAATATATTTTTTACACCCAGGCTTTTAACTGGATTGGTATGTCGAGAAGAAATCAGCTCTTTATCGATCTCTGGCATGGCTGTGGTTACAAGGCAAATAAGAACGGGCGTAAGGTTTTCTTTGATTATTGTCTGGTACCAGGGGACATTTTCATTAAGACCAAAATGGAATTTTTTGGATGTACTTCCAAAAAACTGCTCTCGTTTGGATATCCCCGTTATGATATGATGCTTAAGGGCAGTGAACGTGCAGATGAATATAAAAAGAAACTTCTGAAGGAAACAGACAGCGAGAAACTGATCCTGTGGATGCCAACCTACAGACATGCTTCCAGTGAGCGTCTGAACGAGGAAACCTTAAATAATGAATTCAATATTCCTATCATTGATGATGCAGATAAGCTTCTGGAACTGAATAAGTTCTGTAAGGAGAATCATATTCTTATTGTTATCAAGAAGCATTACCTTCAGGTACCTTATGATTTTGGTGAGAATGTCCTTACCAATATTGTTTATCTGGAGAACAGAGATCTTGCGGATAACGGACTGCAACTTTATGAGTTTATCAATTGTTCGGATGCGCTGGTTTCTGACTATTCTTCTGTTGCGATCGATTATCTGCTGTTAGACAGACCGCTTGGATTCACACTGGATGATTATGAGGCTTATACGGAATCCAGAGGATGGGTGTTTGATGATCCGTTGGAATATATGCCTGGCGAACATATGTATAATATGCAGGATTTTGAGAATTTCATCCTGGATATTAAAAACGGAAAAGATAATTATAAAGAACAGCGTGCCAGTGTAAGAGCAAAAACACATAATGTGTGTGACAATTACTGCCAGCGTGTGTTGGATTATTTTAACATTACAATGTAATGATATTATAGCAATTCCATAAATTACTGCAAACAATCCAGTCCATCATAGCGTGAAGTCCTGCGTCAGATATCTTTGCCGTGCGTCAGCACGCCTGCAGATATCTTCCTTGTCCTTCACACTCTGCTGAACTGTCTTGATTGCATTATTTTATGGAATTGCTATAGGATACAGATATCAGAAAGTCATAACAGGAGAAAAAGATAAATGAAAATATGTATTTGGTGCACCAAGATATTTGATCTTGGCGGAACTAAGCGAGTTGTCACACTTCTTGCGAATGAACTTGTAAAAGAGCATGATGTGACGATCATGGTATATCAGGACAGATTTAAAGAAGACCGGAATATGTATCATATGAGTGAGGATATCAAGGTTGACTTTATTGATAATAATGAGTTTGTCAATCGACATCATACACCGGCTTTCTGCTGGCGTTATCTTGTTCAGAAACTGAATGCCAAATATGGGATTTTTAATAAAGAAAAATATAATGATATTCTGGCAGATGCGATTTTCCCGAAAAAGACCAGAGAAAAATGGGTAAAATATTTAAATGAGCAGAATTATGATATTATTATCACAACTGCAAGTTTAAGCCTTCGTCTGGGTATGCTGGCGCCGGAGCTGAATGCAAAGACAATCGGATGGCAGCATAACTGTTATGCCGGATATCTTGATGTTCCTAATGTCGTATTCTGGAAACAGGAATGTCTGCTCCAGGAATATCTGCCGAAGCTGGACAGATACATTGTTCTCAGTGACTATGATAAGCGCGATTACAAAAAAATTTCTGGATATTGATACAGAAGTTAAAATTAATCCCCGAAGCTTCGTGAGTGAGAGAAAATGCGACCCAAAATCCAAGCGTTTCCTTATGGCTACACGATTTGTATATGCCAAGGGTCTTGATCTGATGATGGAATCTTTTGAAGAGTTCTGTAAGCAGGATGATGAATGGCAGCTGGATATTATCGGAGCCGGTGATCTCTGGAATCAGATTGTGGCGGATGCAAAGAGACGTGGTATTGAGGACAGAGTTAATTTTGTCGGTTATACAAATGAGCCGGAGAAGTATTACCTGAATTCTTCTGTTTTCCTTCTTCCGTCCAGGTGGGAAGGATGGCCGATGGTTATCATGGAAGCCTTTGAATTTGGTCTTCCTGTCATCGCATTCCATACAGGAGCGATGGATCTGATCATCGATGATGGAAAAACAGGATACCTGCCGGAAGCTTTTGATACAAAGAAATTTACAGATGCGATGCTGAAGCTGGCACATGATGAAGAACTCCGCAGAGAGATGTCCAGAAATGCAATCTGGAAATCTGAGGACTTTGCCATTGAGAAGGCAGTTAAAGAGTGGAATCGTCTTTTTAATCGTGTAATGGGAATCAAGACCTTTTATATGAAAAATGAAGAACAGATTCTGGAGTGCAGGGAGAAATATCCGCTTAGAACCAGCTATGCCGAGTTTGTAAAGGAATACCAGATAAGAGATAATACAATTCTTTATGAAGCTTTTGGCGGACGTGGTATGATCTGTAATCCTTATGCTCTGTTTTTGTATCTTCTTGAAAAAGAAGAGTATCAGGATTATACCCATATCTGGGTGCTTGAGGACTTCGAGGATAACAGAAAACAGATTGAAAAATACGAACAATACCCGAACGTGCGATTTGTAAAATATAAATCAAAGGAATACTGTAAGGAACTTGCGACAGTGAAATATCTGGTAAATAATGTAAGCTTTCCAAGCTATTTCCTTAAAAGAGAAGGTCAGGTACTGATCGATACCTGGCATGGAACTCCTCTGAAGAATATGGGATTTGATATTCCGGGAGCAAATATCTCTCAGGGAAATACAGCAAGAAATCTGCTCAGTGCAGATTATATAGTTTCCTCCGGACCTTATATGACAAAGACAGCATACAAAGATTCGTATAAAATGCAGAATCTGTATGAAGGCACAGTGCTGGAAGAGGGCTTCCCGCGTAATGATAAGCTTTTTGACAGTGACAGAGCAGAAGTGATACAGGAACTTAAGGATTGCGGAGTGGACGTAAAGGAAGATAAAAAGATTATTCTTTATGCACCGACATGGAGAGGCGAACAATACAGCCGTCCGGATACAGATTTGCAGGATGTCTATAAGCTGATCAATGTAATGGAGAACAGTATAGATACAAATGAATATCAGATCTTTGTCAAGCTTCATCAGATCGTATATCACTATATGAAAGAGAATGCCATGGAACCTGGTGATGCGCAGACAAAATTTATTCCTGCAACAATGGATACAAATGAGATTTTGTCAGTGACAGATGTACTGATTTCTGATTATTCCAGTATTTTTTATGATTTCATGCTGACAGGAAAACCGATTCTGTTTTATGTGCCGGATGCGGAGAATTTTGAAGATTACAGAGGTCTGTACTTCGGATTTGACAAACTTCCGGGACCGGCAGTGTCTACCCCTGAGAAGCTTGGTGAACTTCTGAAGGATCTTCCGGGAGTGGCTGCTTCCTGTAAAGAGAAGTATGAAAAAGCAAGAGAACAGATATGTCCGAGAGATGATGGAAAAGCATGCAAACGTATAGCAGAAGTCCTGCTTGATGGAAAAGAACCGGTAAATCCGATATATCTGAATCAGACAGATAAAGTAAAACTTCTGGTATATGCAGGAGATTTCAGTGATACACAGGAGACAGAGGCATTCTATGAATTTCTGAACAAAGTGGATTATGAGCATTTTGATGTGACGTTGATCGGGAATGGTGCAAAAGAAGAGGAGTCTTCTGAGAAACTGGATAGTCTGCCAAAAGAAATCAGGGTTTTATACTGGAAGCGTTCCTACCCGGCTACGGACGAAGAATATGTATGTCATAAAAAGTTTATGAAATCTAAGAAAACAGAAGTGCCGGAGATGCTTCTGGATTTTTACAGGCGTGAGCTTCGCAGGATGATCGGAATGTCAAAGTTCGACTATGCTCTGGTATTTACTGATATGAAGAAGTTCTTTCCTGCAATGTCAGGGGCTCTGGATGTGAAGCAGATATTTAATATAGAAAACTGGCAGAATTTGTTGAAGTGTTAAAGCTTCATTAAAGCTTCACAGACAGATCAGAACCTCATTGGAAAGAGGCGGAAAACGGTATATTTTAAAAGATATGTAAGGCAGTCTGGCAGGTATTGGGCCAGGCTGCTTTTCTGAATACGGATCTTGAATTATCATTTTATGGACGCAGATAATTACGCATGGATTTCAGTGCATTTTTTTCGAGACGGCTGACCTGTGCCTGGGAGATGCCGATTTCCTGAGCTACTTCCATCTGCGTCTTTCCTTCGTAGAAGCGCAGTTCTATGATATGCTTTTCGCGGCTGTTCAGCCTCTGCATAGCTTCGCGGAGAGCAAGATTTTCAATCCAGCGTTCTTCTTTGTTTTTTTTGTCACTGATCTGATCCATGACATAAAGAGTATCACCGCCTTCTGTATAGACCGGTTCAAAGAGACTCACAGGATTTTGGATAGCATCAAGGGCATATACGATCATTTCTTTTTCGATACCAATTTCCTGTGCAATTTCGGTAACTGTAGGTTCTTTCAGGTGCTGTTTCATATAATTTTCGCGGGTATAGATTGCTTTGTATGCAATATCACGAAGAGAACGGCTGACGCGGATACTGTTGTTATCCCTGAGATATCGCCTGATTTCGCCTATGATCATTGGAACTGCATAAGTGGAAAATTTTACCTGTAAAGTGGTATCAAAGTTGTCAATGGCCTTGATCAGACCAATACATCCGATCTGAAAAAGGTCATCGGCATTTTCGCTGCTGTTCTGAAATCGTCGTATTACGCTGAGAACAAGACGTAGATTTCCTTTAATGTACAATTCACGTGCCTGTTCATCGCCGTTTTTGATCCGTCTGAACAGTTCCGCTTTTTCTTCTGCTGTAAGAACAGGAAGTTTCGACGTATTGACTCCGCAGATTTCAACTTTATTCAGTGCCATCTTATTGAATCCTCCTTATTATCTCTGGATGTAAACCGACTATTCGCAGATATGAGCCAGGATCCTCCGAAATCATTTCAGGAAATAAAAAAATGGACAGTGGCTGCCGAATAGTTGTCATATACTTCAGTAAGAATGATTCTCATATAGCAGTGGATTTATACTTTGACCGGGAAAATATAAAAAATATAGGTCCTTGACAATTCTCTGCGGTGAAATATCAGCCTTTATGGAAACATTTTTCTTCGTCTATTTTCACAAGGATGATATCGTCCCGATTTGGCTGATACATTCCCAGGGAATGATATATTCATTATCACGTCCGAACAGGCAGCAGAATCTTCCGGGGCCTGGAAGTATAAGGGCAGTGAGTTGACTGCTTTTGCAGTCAAATTCCGCATCAATGGGACATCCGAGACTGCGGCAGGTACAGATATTAATTACTTCTTTTTGCTTTAATTCACAGATTTTCATAAATCAGATACAGTCCTTCCGGTTAAAATCAGACTGTCGTGCCAATGCTTTCAGAATCTGATATGCGTTTGATAACAATTTATGTATTTTTGCAAAAATTTATGCAAGTCCTTTTATTGACACCTTAAATAGAAATACAGTATAATAAAACTATATATAACTGTTTGTATTTGTGTTACTGAGAATGGAGTGAACAGTAACGTATTTGTAGCCGTTTAACCGAATCAAGTATATAGTACATAAGCAGAAAACAGTAATACGAATTAAAGGGGGACGTCATATGAAGTGTCCATTTTGTAATCAGGATAATACGAGAGTAGTTGATTCCAGACCGGTAGAAGATACTAATTCTATCCGTCGCCGTCGTTTGTGTGATGCCTGCGGAAGGAGATTTACCACATATGAAAAGGTGGAAAGTATTCCGCTTACTGTGATCAAAAAAGATCAGAACAGAGAACAGTATAATCGCAGTAAAATTCAGTCGGGAATTCTGAGAGCCTGCTATAAAAGACCAATATCCGTAGATAAGATTGAAGAGATGATGGATGCCATAGAGGGAGAAATCTTTAATACCGAAGAGAAAGAGATTTCCAGCACCAGAATTGGTGAGATCGTTATGGAACATTTGAAAGATCTGGATGCAGTTGCTTATGTACGTTTTGCGTCTGTATACAGAGAATTTAAAGATGTCAGTACTTTTATGGACGAGCTGAAGAAGTTTATGAATTAAATAAGAGTTTTGTGTGAACAGTAATGTATGAATGCTCTGTGTGAAAGGATTTACGGGCAAATATAAAGAGCCGACGAGAATAATATCCCGCCGGCTCTTTATGTGTATTTTTATGGGGGTAATTAACTAAAATAAATTAAACAATACCCTGAGCGATCATAGCATCTACAACTTTCTCGAAGCCTGCGATATTAGCGCCTGCAACATAGTTGCCTTCCATATCATAACGCTTGGAAGCATCATCAACTTTATGGAAGATATCAACCATGATCTGATGAAGTTTTGTATCAACTTCTTCTGCTGTCCAGGAAAGTCTTGCAGAGTTCTGGCACATTTCAAGTGCGGAAGTAGCAACACCACCGGCATTAGCTGCTTTACCAGGCATAAATGTTACACCGTTTGCCATAAGGTAATCAGTTGCCTCGCGGGTAGTAGGCATATTTGCACCTTCTGCAACATATTTGCATCCGTTTGCAATAAGGATCTTAACAGCATCAAGGTCAAGTTCATTCTGAGTTGCGCATGGAAGATAGATATCACATTTGATGTTCCAGATACCTTTTCCTTCTGTATAAGTAGCGCCTTCTACGCGATCTGCGTATTCTTTGATACGTCCACGTTTTACTTCTTTGATATCTTTAACGATGTCAAGTTTGATTCCTTCCGGATCATAGATATATCCGTTGGAGTCGCACATAGCAACAACTTTACCGCCAAGTTCGGCAGCTTTTTCTACTGCGTAGATGGCAACATTACCGGAACCTGTTACGATGAGAGTTTTACCGGAGATTGTGTCGTTTTTAGCTTTAACCATTTCGTTCAGCATATATACAAGACCATATCCTGTAGCCTGTGTACGAATCAAAGATCCACCGTAGGAAAGACCTTTACCTGTGAGAACACCCTCGTATAATCCGCGGTTTCTCTTGTACTGTCCGTACAGATAACCAATCTCACGTCCGCCTACACCGATATCACCTGCAGGAACGTCCATGTCAGCACCGATATATTTGGAAAGTTCTGTCATAAAGCTCTGGCAGAATGCCATAACTTCTCTGTCAGATTTTCCTTTAGGATCAAAGTTTGAACCACCTTTACCGCCACCGATCGGAAGACCTGTAAGGGAGTTCTTGAAAATCTGTTCGAAACCTAAAAATTTAAGGATTCCCTGGTTTACTGACGGATGAAATCTTAAACCACCTTTGTATGGTCCGATCGCACTGTTGAACTGTACACGATAACCTTTGTTTACCTGTACAACACCTTTATCGTCTACCCACGGAACTCGGAAAGAGATGATTCTTTCAGGCTCAACAAGACGTTCCAGAATGGAAAGCTTGCGGTATTTCTCTTCATTTTTGTCGATTACGACTTTAAGGGAGTCTAAAACTTCCTTTACTGCCTGATGGAATTCAGGCTCATTTGGATTCTGTGCTACGACTCTTTCGTATACTTCTTCAGTATAAGACATTATGATTTCCTCCTCGTCCATCGTATAATTATTTTTTAAATCGACGTTATTATACACTAAAGTGTTACAAATGGAAAGAGCCAAATGAAAATTTTTTTATGAAAATTTTTTGAACAAAATTTGTACTTGCGAAATGGCGCCAAGTATGAGAAAATGTTAAAAATCATCCATACAATTTATAGCAATTTCTAAAAAATACAGTATATTTATAAAAACTGCATAAATTCGCACTGTACGTTTCGGTTCTTATATTGACATGTATCCGTAAGAAACTGCAAATGGAAAGTCAAGCGGATATTCGCAATCCGCTTCGCTACTTGCTCATAACCGAATAACTGCTTCGCAGGACAGTAGTGCGTGAACAGTAAGTGGCAATCTGGAATGAATTTTGGCTACGTTACTGTGAACGGAGTGAACAGTAACAATCTGGTTTTTTATGTTCAGAAACAGAATATATAAGATGTAGACCGAAAGAGAAAAAAATGCTATAATATTTACAGAGATGTGCATCTGCAAATTGTTGCGATGACAGAAACGAGGAGGGAATCATTATCGAGAGAATTGTGAAGAAAGGAGATTTATTACATGGCGGGATTTAAAACCAAAGTAACACCTGAAATTGAAAATCTGACGGAGGTTTGCAAGGAACATACAAGTCTGGATCTTTCTCTGTATGCAAAATATGATGTGAAGAGAGGTCTTCGTGATATTAATGGAAAAGGGGTTCTTGCAGGCCTGACTCAGGTTTCTAATGTGAAAAGCCACAAGATTTGTTGATGGCAAAGAAGTTCCATGTGCTTGGAAGTCTTTCCTACAGAGGATATGATATCAAAGATCTTACCAGGGGATTTATTCGAAGATGACAGATATGGATTTTGAAGAAGTTACCTATCTTTTTATTATTTTGGCAGTCTTCCGGATAAGAAACAGCTTGCAGATTTTACACAGCTTCTGGCAAATCAGCGGTCACTTCCTACAAATTTTTGTGCGTGATGTTATAATGAAGGCTCCGAGCAAGGATATCATGAACGGGCTTTCCAGAAGTGTGCTTACTTTATATTCTTATGATACCAACCCTGACGATACATCATTGCCGAATGTGCTCAGACAGTGTCTGAATCTGATCAGTGTATTTCCGCTTTTATCTGTTTATGGATATCAGGCTTATAACCATTATATTAAAGATAAGAGTCTCTATATCCATAATCCGAAGAAAGAACTTACCACAGCAGAGAACATTCTGAGAATGCTTCGCCCGGATAAGAAGTATTCACATCTGGAGGCAAAGATCCTGGACATTGCGCTTATCCTTCATATGGAACATGGCGGAGGTAATAACTCTACATTCACAACTCATGTGGTTTCCTCATCAGGAACTGATACATATTCTGCGATTGCCGCAGCACTTGGCTCATTAAAGGGACCAAAGCATGGCGGTGCCAACATTAAAGTTGTCAGGATGTTTGATGATATGAAGAAGGAAGTTAAGGACTGGAAGGATGAAGACGAGGTCCGGACATATCTGAAGAGACTTCTTCATAAAGAGGCATTTGACCGGAAGGGACTGATCTATGGAATGGGACATGCGATTTATTCAGTGTCTGATCCGCGAGCTGAAGTTTTCAAGGCATATGTGGAAACTCTGGCAAGGGAAAAAGGCAGAATGAAAGATTATGCCCTGTATTCTATGGTGGAACGTCTGGCACCTGAAGTAATTGCAGAAGAGCGTCGTATTTATAAAGGTGTAAGCGCCAATGTAGACTTTTATAGCGGTTTTGTGTACAGTATGCTGGATCTGCCACTGGAATTATATACACCGATGTTTGCAGTTGCACGTATCGTAGGATGGAGTGCGCACCGTATGGAAGAGCTCATTAATGCAGATAAGATCATCCGTCCGGCATATAAGAATGTTCTGGAACCGGCAGTATATGTTCCTCTTAATGAACGCTGATCATAATGATTCAGTATTTCGGGGACAGCGTACTGTCAGACACTTATCGCTGATCTTGTTTTCAGAAAAATATAAATAAAGGAAATGACTACGGATGTTTAATTGCTTTTTTCCGGATGAATATCTGGATTCGACCTATGTGATAAACTTCGATGATCTGTATGCGCAGGGATACAGAGGACTTCTGTTTGATATAGATAATACTCTGGTACCTCATGGTGCACCGGCAGATGAGAGAGCATGTGCGTTGTTTGCACATCTGAAGGAACTTGGATTTAAATGCTGTTTTCTGTCAAATAACCAGTACGAGAGAGTTTCTTCTTTTAATGATGCGATAGGAGCGCAGTTTATCGAGAATGCACACAAGCCTTCAACAAAAAATTATATCAGGGCAATGGAACTTCTTGGGACAGACAGAAGTAATACAGTTTTTATAGGAGATCAGCTCTTTACTGATATATATGGTGCGAAACGCACAGGAATCCGGAATATTCTGGTGAAACCACTCAATCCGAAAGAAGAGATTCAGATCGTACTGAAACGATATCTTGAAAGAATTGTACTATATTTTTACCGCAAAGAGGAGGGGAATTCATGAACCATATTGTTATCATAGGATTTATGGGTTCAGGTAAGACAAGAGTAGGAAAACGGCTGGCAAAAGATTTCAATCTTCCTTTTGTAGACGTTGACCGCGTAGTATCAAAGAAGATGAACCTTACAATGAAAGAAATCTTTGACAGATTCGGAGAACCATTTTACAGAGCTCTTGAGACAACTGTGATCAAGGCACTGATCGATGATCCGGAACAGAAGATCATTTCTCTGGGGTCCGGTCTTCCGATGCAGGAACAGAATGCAAAATATATTAAAAAACTGGGAACTGTAGTATATTTGAAGGGATCTTATGCAACGTTGAAGAAGAGACTGGAAAATTCCAGCAGCAATCCTCTGATCGAGGGAGAAGACAAAGAAGATAAGATCAGAAAACTTCTTAAACAGCGCGATCCGGTTTATACAAAGTTTGCAGATGTTGAGATGATCACAGGAGACAAGCCATTTGAGGATCTGATTGGTCAGCTTGAAGAAAAATTAAAAACATGTGTAAAAAATAGTTGAAAAAAACAGCAGAATATTATAAAATTAAATAAGAGTGTGTCACAAAACTGAGAAAAGCATGAGAGGGACACACACTTTGAACGGCTGTTGTTGTCAAAAGACACAGCATTGCTGAACTGTACTATTAAGGAGGAAATATAACTATGATTTCAGCAGGTGATTTCAAAAACGGTATCACACTTGAAATTGACGGAAACGTATGTCAGATCGTTGAATTCCAGCACGTAAAACCAGGAAAGGGTGCTGCTTTCGTAAGAACAAAATACAAAAACATTATTACAGGATCAGTTCTTGAGAAGTCTTTCCGTCCAACAGAGAAATTCCCGGCTGCACGTATTGAGCGTGTAGATATGCAGTATCTGTATGATGATGGTGATTTGTACTACTTCATGAACGTAGAGACATACGATCAGGTTGGTCTTACAAAAGATCAGGTTGGAGATTCTCTTAAATTCGTTAAAGAGAACGAGATGGTTAAGATCTGTTCCCACAACGGAAATGTATTTGCTATTGAGCCTCCTCTGTTCGTAGAACTTGAAGTTACTGAGACAGAGCCAGGATTTGCCGGAAATACAGCACAGGGTGCTACAAAACCAGCTACTGTAGAAACAGGTGCACAGGTTCAGGTTCCGCTGTTCGTTAACCAGGGCGACAAACTGAAAATCGATACAAGAACAGGAGAATATCTTTCTCGAGTATAATCAGGATGAAACCAGTTGTTTGTTTTGTCTGATCGACAGATGTAAAGAGATAAAAACTGCCATCGGTAAGATCCGGTGGCAGTTTTTTATCTGTGATTGAAAATAGGAGAAAAAAAGTATGGAATATGTAACACTTGGAAAAACCGGTCTCAGGGTTTCCAGAATGGGCCTTGGCGGGATACCGATCCAGAAAATTGATGCGGAAGGAACAAAGACACTGCTGCATAAGCTGGCAGACCGGGGAGTAAATTATATTGATACAGCCAGAGGATATACGGTCAGTGAAGAATATCTGGGATATGCACTGGAAGGTATCAGGGACAGATTTATAATTGCCACAAAGTCCATGGCACGTACAAAGGAAGCCATGGCTGAAGATATTGAGAAGAGTCTTCATAATCTTCGTACAGATCATATTGAATTATACCAGGTGCATAATCCGAGTATGGAACAGCTTGATCAGGTGCAGGCGGCCGGTGGTGCCCTTGAAGCACTGCAGGAGGCAAGAGCAGCAGGAAAAATCGGACATATTGGTCTGACCGCTCATTCTGTGGAGGTTTTTGCCCGGGCTCTGGAGCTTGACTGGGTGGAAACTATTATGTTTCCATATAATATTGTAGAGAGTCAGGGGGAAGAGCTGATCTCAAAATGTGAGGAGAAAAACATCGGCTTTATTGATATGAAACCTCTGGCCGGTGGTGCAATTGAAAATGGAACGCTGGCATTGCGTTATGTCTGTTCGAATAAGAACGTTACTATTGTGATCCCGGGAATGGCGGAAGAGAAGGAAATCGAGGAGAATATAAAGGCCTGTCTTGATGATTCCCCGTTAAGCGAGAAAGAACTGGAGGAAGTTCAGACAGTACGGAATCAGCTTGGCACAAATTTCTGCCGCAGATGTAATTACTGTGCTCCATGCAGTGTGGGAATCGATATTTCGGGTGTGTTCCTGTTCGCAGGCTATCTTAATCGTTACGGGCTGGGAGACTGGGCAAGAAACCGTTACAGTTCTCTTGCGGTGAAGGCTTCCGCCTGTATAGAATGCGGCAAATGTGAAACCAGATGTCCGTACCATCTGCCAATCCGCGAAATGCTGAAAGAATGTGCACAACAGTTTGGTGAATAAAAAACATCCACAGGGAATTACCCTGTGGATGATTTTTTATGGAGATGGTGTGTCTTTTTTGTTCAAAAGAAAGTGGGGACGATTGGTAGCAGATGAGGATATCATCATTAAAATCCTTTGGCGCCATAAAGAATACCAGATGTGTTTTGATAATCAAACTATCGGATATGCCATGGAACAAGCACAATAAAAAGTTGGTAAAATCCTATATAGAAGGGATGTATTACCAACTTTTTTAGATTTTACAGGATATTAATTTCTGAGAAATCAATAGATAAATCTTCGTAAATTCCAGCTTTTACAGTATCAGTGAACGAATATTCTTCAATGGAATAATCATGATTAAAGTTGTATACTGTAATTCTGTTTTTTGCGATATCTACGATCCAGTATTCCCGGACACCTGCGGAATGATATTTGAAAAGTTTCAGGAGATAATCCATTTTTCTGCTTTCAGGCGATACAATTTCAATAATCCAGTCTGGTGCGCCTTTACATCCTTTATCATCAAGTTTGTTTGGATCACAAATCACAGATATATCTGGTTCGACATAAGTATTATTTATTTCATCAAGATATACGGCGAATGGTGCAGGAAGCACTTCGCAAGTTCCTTTGTGCTGTTTTATATAATTACGGATGATAGCGGAAAGCTCCATGACGAGTTTCTGATGTTTGTACGATGGTGGTGCCATATAATAGATGTGTCCGTCAATCAGTTCAGCTCTTTCGCCATCTGGCAGAGCATAAATATCTTCAATGGTATAAGATTCTTCTTTGAGTAAAGCCATACGATCACGCTCCTTTTTGATTATATTATAGTTAGGCGTTTGCGAAACGCCACAAGCCGCATAAATACGGCATTTTTTGTTGTTAAAATAAAATATCTCCTCAAGGTTTATGGTAAAATAGAATTGCCTAGAAACTAATTAACCAATCCACCTAAAGGAGATATACCTACATGATAACATATAAACAGCTCACTTTGGCAGAAATTTTTGAAGATTGCCAAAATAAATTCGACAACGACAAATATCAGTTCCTTTCGCTTCTTGATGAAGCCATTGACCTTGATGAAATTATTCCTGTTTCTTTTATTTCTCATTTTTACGCCAGTACCGGAAGACCTCGCAAACATCAGCTTTATCCAATGCTTAAGGCACTTCTTATCCAGCGTATTTTCTCAATCCCGACGGACACACTCCTGATCGTATTTTTGAAATTTTCCCAGGAACTGCGTGATTTCTGCGGTTTTGATGTTGTTCCGGATGGTTCCAAATTTACACGTTTCAAACAGGATTTTTTATCGGACTTACAATCTATGTTCGATCATCTTGTTGATCTGACCGAACCGATCTGCCAAAGTCTTGATCCTGCCCTTGCTTCCATGACAATCTTTGATACCTCTGGCATTGAAGCATGGGTTACAGAAAATAACCCAAAATATGCCAACCGTATTATCAAGCAGCTAAAGGCTTTCAAAAAGTCCCATAACCTTGATGATTCCTATGATCCTTATAAAGCTGCTTATGGCTCTATGCCAACTCATGCGGCTTCCAATCAGGCAATCCAGCAGATGTACATCAATGGACATTTCTGTTACGCCTATAAATTTGGTATTATTACGAACGGGCTTGGTATTGTTCGTGACATCACTTTCTACAACAAGGACTTTCTAAAAAAACATCCTGATATCGTTGTAGGGAAGAAATCAGATTCACCGGATGAGGATAAATCCCTTGCCGATTCGAAAGCACTTCTTCCAGTTTTAATTGACTTTTTCCAGAAACATCCTTTAATAAATTCAAAGACGTTTCTTGGAGATGCTGCGTTTGATGCCATTAACATTTACAAATCCCTCTTTGAAGAAATTGGCTTTCAAAAAGCTTTTATCCCTTTAAAAACAAAGCTTTCTGTGGAAGGAACCGACTATACTGTCAATGAAAACGGTATTCCCTGCTGTCCTCACGATCCATCACTTCCGATGCGGCGTGAAGGAAGCAGATCCCATTTGCGGAGCAAACTTCCTACCATGAAGTTTGTATGTCCAAAAATGAAATGGGAATACAATCCTGCCGACAAGTCAAAACATCGCGTATGTCATTGTGACAATCCATGTACATCTTCTTCCTGCGGACGAATGATCTACATTTATCCTGAAAAGAACCTTCGTGCCTATCCTGGTGTAGAACGCGGCTCACAGGAATGGGAGGATACTTACAAGATCCGTGTAAATGTTGAAAAGTCAATCAACCATTTCAAAGATAGTTTCTGCATTGCAGATCGTAAAACACAGAATGAGAAAACACTTCATGCTGATTTACTGCTTGCAGGAATTACCCAGCTTGTTACTGTGCTTGTCGCTGATAAGATTCATCAATACCAATACATCCGGAGTTTGAAGCCTTTGATTGCCTGATTATTAATATGCATACAATCTTTTCTTCGCAGTTTATCTGGGAAGTCTTTTAGTCATGTTCAAATTTAGAAGTACCTATTTTTCATCTTAAGAATCCTGCGTTGCAAGATTCTTACCGCTTTTTAGTTAGGATTGCGAACTTGTTTCGCAATTACCTATATTGTATTAGAGCGTGTCTGGAAAATCATTCCCACAATCTGCACGCCCCACTTTGCGGGATATTTCACCTGAATTCAGTTGCCGTAGTTAGAGCGTGTTTGGAAAATCATTCCCACAATCTGTACGCCCCACCTTACGGGACTTTTATAAATAAATACTACTTTATTATAGCGAAGTGTAAAAGTTTTGTAAACCGAAAGCATTGGAATTGACAAAAATTCATGTTCAAATTATAATGATGTTTGAGTCTTTGTGAAAATAAAGAGTAAACGTAACTGTTCAGTAATCTCTTGCAGAAGCTCTGAATAGTTGCAGATTTATTGTTACTGAGAACAGAGTAAACAGTAACAATCTATTGAGGGGAAATCGAGAAAAAGAAGGGAAGTGTGGATCGTGGTAAGGATTTTTAAGACAATCGATGGCGCTATCCATGAAATACAGGAACCACAGGAGGGCTGTTGGATTGCACTGACGAATCCTACGGCAACAGAAATTTTTGAAATTTCCGAGCAGTTTGGGATAGAGGTGGACGATTTGCGCGCACCTTTGGATGAGGAAGAGCGTTCCCGTATAGAAGTGGAGGACAATTATACCCTTATCCTTGCAGATGTACCTGCGATTGAAGAACGTAACGAGAAGGACTGGTATGTGACCATTCCTCTTGGTATTATCGTGACTCAGAAGATGATCTTTACTGTATGTCTGGAAGACACACAGGTTCTGACAAGATTTATGGAAGGCAGGGTAAGAAACTTTTTTACCTATATGAAAACCAGATTTATTCTGCAGATTTTGTACCGTAATGCCAGCATGTATCTGAGATATCTGCGTATTATAGATAAGAAGAGCGAGCAGATTGAGGAGAAACTTCATCTGTCTACAAGAAATCAGGAATTGATGGAACTTCTGGAACTGGAGAAATCACTGGTATACTTTACCACATCTCTGCGTTCCAATGAGATGGTTCTGGAGAAACTTCTGAAGGTGGAGAGTATCAAGAAATATCCGGAGGATACAGAGCTTCTGGAGGATGTTATCATTGAGAACAAGCAGGCCATCGAGATGGCTAATATTTACAGTGGTATCCTCAGCAGTATGATGGGAACTTTTGCGTCAGTTATTTCCAATAACCTGAACATTGTCATGAAGGTTCTGGCTGTTATTACCATTGTTATGAGTATTCCGACTATTGTTTTCAGTGCGTATGGTATGAACCTGAGTGCTGCAGGAATGCCGTTTTCCAGGACACCATGGGGATTTCTTATCGTTATCATCCTTTCTGTAGTGGCAAGTATTATTGCAGCGATATTTCTTTCCAAGAAGAAGTTTTTCTGATTTTATGTCTGAACTGAGAGGCAGTTATTCGGTGCATAATTACGCAGAGAAAGCAGATTGTGGATATCCGCTGTAACGAAAGAACGAATAGCATTTTGTAAGAAAAGGAGATCTATGAAATTTATTGACAAACTGGAACGAAAATTTGGAAATCGCGGGATTGAGAATCTTACGATCTATATTATTGTAAGCTATGTACTGGGATATGCATTGATGTATATTAATCCAGGGGCTCTTTCCATGTTGAGTTTGAATGTCTCTAAAATCCTGCATGGTCAGATATGGAGACTTGTTACATGGATTATTTATCCGCCGAGTACGTCATCTGCTTTATGGTTTGTGATTGCGATATTGTTCTTTTATTATCCGATCAGTGCATCGCTGGAACGTACATGGGGATCATTCAGATTTACTGTATATATTTTATCTGGAATGATTTTTACAGTAATTTCTGCGTTTATTTTGTATTTTATCACAGGTGGAGTGTTAGATGCTTATCTGAATGGATCACAGTTTTCAACGTATTATATCAGTTTATCTATTTTTCTGGCATATGCGCTGACATATCCGGATATGAAGGTTTTACTGTACTTTGTAATCCCGATCAAGATGAAGTGGATGGCGATTGTATATGCTGCTCTTGTGGTATATGATATTGTCAGATATTTTATGGGAGGAGCATGGTTTATGGCACTGCCAATCATCGCATCCTTACTGAACTTTATCATTTTCTTCCTTGGTACAAGAAATCTTAACCGATACAATCCGAAGGAAATCCATCGCAGAAACCAGTTTAAGAGAGCAATGGGAGAAAGTAAGACCGTTCCCTTCCCGGGTGGTAGCAAGT
>ENA-OQDL01000544-OQDL01000544.1-human-gut-metagenome-genome-assembly--contig:-NODE-544-length-23666-cov-4.514423_pt1 | contig 23666 bp, 20 predicted proteins | sample MGYA00242782_ERZ504609 | MGnify/ENA primary metagenome ERZ504609 (study PRJEB26092, sample SAMD00036320) | human gut metagenome | host: Homo sapiens | study: EMG produced TPA metagenomics assembly of... | reverse complement strand
ATGTATATTATAGAGATGGGAATGAAATGCAGACTGCTGTGCAGGATGGGACGGAAACTTCTTTTCGCTACAGTCTGAACGGTTTATGGAAGTTTCATTATGCGCGTAATTACAAAAGTGCAGTTCAGGGATTTGAGAAAGAAGATTACTGCTGTTATGACTGGGATGACATTCATGTACCTGCACATATCCAGATGGAAGGATATGATGCACCCCAGTATGCTAATGTCCAGTATCCATGGGAAGGACATGAGGAAATTTATCCGGGCCAGATACCGGAGAGATTTAATCCGGTTGCAAGCTATGTGAAATATTTTACAGTGCCGGAACATATGAAGGGAAAGAGGTTGTTTATTTCTTTCCAGGGAGCAGAGAGCGGACTTGCACTGTGGCTGAACGGAGCCTTTGTTGGCTACAGTGAGGATTCTTTCACCCCATCTGAATTTGAACTGACAGATTATCTTAAAGATGGACAGAATAAGCTGGCAGCACAGGTGTTCAAATGGACCTCCAGCAGTTGGTGCGAAGATCAGGACTTCTTCCGTTTCTCCGGAATTTACAGAGATGTGTATCTTTATACAGTTCCGGATACTCACGCATATGATCTCCAGATCCGTGCAATCCCGGAAGAGAATCTGGATGTAGCAGATCTTGAAATTAAGGTAAAGACATGGGGAAAGGGAAGCATTGTTTTCAGACTTGAGAAAGATGGAGAATGTGTGCTGGAAGAGAAAAAATCTCTTACAGAAGCTGGAAATGAAGAAGCAAATGCAGAGCCATTTTATATTCAGAAAACAAATAGCAGCAAGACTGTACAGAACAGTTTTGCATGGAAAATCAATAATCCAAAATTATGGAGTGCAGAAGATCCGCAGCTCTATGATCTTACAATTGAACTTTATGACGAAGCAGGAAATATTCAGGAAGTGATTCCTCAGAAGGTTGGATTCCGCCGTTTCGAGATGAAGGACGGCATTATGACTCTGAACGGAAAGCGTATCGTGTTTAAGGGCGTAAACCGTCATGAATTCAGTTCTGTTAGCGGCAGACATGTATCAGAGGAAGAACTCCGCAAGGATCTTCGCATTATGAAGCAGAATAATATCAATGCCATCCGTACCTGTCATTATCCGGATACATCACTGATCTATCAGCTTTGTGATGAATATGGTATTTATATGATCGATGAGACAAACCTGGAATCCCATGGTTCCTGGGATGTGGCGGAATTTACAAAGGATTATACTCATGTTGTTCCTCACAACAAACCGGAATGGCTGGATATGATGCTTGACCGTGCCAACTCCATGTATCAGAGAGACAAGAATCATCCGGCAATCCTGATCTGGTCCTGTGGAAATGAATCTTTTGGCGGAAAAGATATCTATGAAATGTCTCAGCTTTTCCGTAAGAATGACCCTACCCGCTTGGTACATTATGAGGGACTTTTCCATGACCGCAGTTATAATGATACCAGTGATATGGAAAGTCAGATGTATCCGTCTGTAGAAGCAATCAAAGAGTTTCTGGCAAAGGATGACAGCAAACCGTTTATCTGCTGTGAGTATACACATGCCATGGGAAATTCCTGCGGTGCTATGCACAAATATACAGACCTGACAGATACAGAACCCAAATATCAGGGCGGATTTATCTGGGATTACATTGACCAGTCTATTTATAAGAAAGACCGCTATGGAAAAGAGTTCCAGGCATATGGCGGCGATTTCGGAGAACGTCCTACAGACTACAATTTCAGTGGTAACGGAATCGCATATGGCGGTGACAGAGAACCATCTCCGAAGATGCAGGAAGTGAAATTCAATTATCAGAATATTACTGCAGAAGTAACTGCGGATACAGTAAAAGTGATTAACAAGAATCTGTTTGTAAACACAAATACTTTTGACTGTAAGGTAACACTTGCAAAGAATGGAAAAGTGATCCGTACAGAAGCACTGGAAACAGCAGTTGAGCCATTGAGCACGAAAGGATATAAACTGCCTTTTGGAAAGGCTGAAGCAGTCGGAGAATATACAGTCACTGTTTCCTTCCATCTGAAAGAGGAAAAAGTGTGGGCATCTGCAGGCCATGAGATCGCGTTTGGACAGTATGTATATCAGGTGAAAGAGGATGTTCCGGATGGAAAATCAGATTCAGCAGAAACAGCGATTACAGCGGAAAAAGATGTATGTGTATCAGATGCGTTTGTAAAGAAGCCACAGATCATCCGAAGCACACACAACATTGGTGTCCGCGGCGAGCACTTTGAAGTAATGTTCTCCGTCCTCAATGGTGGTCTGGTTTCTTACAAATATGCGGGCAAAGAGATGATCGAGGCAATCCCGAAACCAAACTTCTGGCGTGCACCAACAGACAATGACTGTGGAAATCTTATGCAGATGCGCTACGCACAGTGGAAAGTCGCCAGCATGTATTTAAGCCACAAAGAATACAGAAAAGGTGCATATGGCCCATCCAATTTACCACAGGCAGAAGAAACAGACCACTCTGTAAAAGTAACATTTACCTATCTGATGCCAACCACACCAGCCAGTGAGTGTCAGCTCACCTACGAAGTATTCGGCGATGGAAAAGTGAAGACAACTTTAACTTATGATCCTGTAAAAGAACTTGGTGATATGCCGGAATTTGGGGTGATTTTCAAATTCAATGCAGATTACGACAATGTTCAGTGGTATGGACTGGGCGAAGCTGAGACCTATGCAGATCGCAAAAAAGGTGCAAAACTGGGCATTTACCAGAATAAAATTGTGGACAACATAGCAAGATACATGGTACCGCAGGAATGTGGAGCAAAAGAGGAAGTACGCTGGGCGAAAGTCACAGATCGCAAGGGCAGAGGAATGTACTTTGAAATGGATGGAGAATCAATGATGTTCTCTGCACTCCCATACACTCCACATGAGATGGAAAATGCCATGCATCCATATGAACTCCCACAGATTCATTACACAGTAGTACGCGTAGCCAAAGGCCAGATGGGAATCGGCGGTGACGACAGCTGGGGAGCATATACCCATCCGGAATATCTGCTGAATGCAGACGGAAAGATGGAATTCTCCTTTAGCTTTAAAGGAATTTAATATAGTTTATTTGTTAAAAAGCCATTTTCAGTCAGAAAGTGGCTTTTTGAAATAATACGAATAACATTTGTTGAAAATAGATGGAATAGGATGTATGATTACAGAAAAAGGGAGAAATTATCTTATGTATCAGGCAAATGAAAAACGTTATGAAACTATGAAATACCACCGCTGTGGTGCCAGTGGGCTGATGTTGCCGGAGTTGTCTCTGGGTTTATGGCATAATTTCGGGGATACCGGTGTTTATGAGAATATGAAGCAGATGTGCTTTACGGCATTTGACAATGGGATTACTCATTTTGACCTTGCAAACAACTATGGTCCACAGCCCGGAAGTGCGGAGGAAAATTTTGGGAAAATCCTGAAAGAGGAATTTTCTGCATACAGAGATGAGCTGATCGTCAGCACAAAGGCAGGCTATGATATGTGGCCGGGACCTTATGGAAACTGGGGAAGCCGTAAGTATCTGATCGCCAGTCTTGACCAGAGCCTGAAACGCCTTGGTCTGGATTATGTAGATATCTTCTATCATCACAGAATGGATCCGGAGACTCCTCTTGAGGAGACCATGGAGGCTCTTGCACAAATTGTCAGAAGCGGAAAGGCATTGTATGTTGGAATCTCCAACTATGATGGTGAGACAATGAAACGCGCTGCAGATATTCTGGAAGAACTGCATTGTCCGTTTATCATTAATCAGAACAGATATAATATCTTTAACCGTACCATCGAGACAAATGGCCTGAAACAGGCTGCAGCAGAGAGGAAAAAGGGAATTATTGCATTTAGCCCGTTATCCCAGGGAATGCTCACAGACCGATATCTGAATGGAATTCCAAAGGACAGCCGCGTCAACACAGACGGACGTTTTCTCCATGCAGATCAGTTCAGTGAGGAACGTCTTAACAGTATCCGCAGTCTGAATGCAATTGCAGCAGAGAGAGGGGAAAGTCTTGCTCAGATGGCACTGAAATGGATTCTCCGCGACGGAATCGTAACCAGCGTTCTCATCGGGGCATCCCGTCCACAGCAGATTCTTGAGAACCTGAAAGTGCTTGACAGTGCACCGTTTAGTGAAGAGGAATTAAAGAAGATTGATGAGTGTTCATTGGCATTATAATAAACATCCACTTGACAGACTGTTTTCTTAAATGATATGAAAGAGTAATGTAATCTGAATTGCATTATTTTCTGGAATTATCAGCGAATAACAGATATGCGGAAAGGAAAAATTATGATTATTTATCACGAAAGTTCAAAGACATTCCATTTATACAACAATGAAATCAGTTATATTATGTGTGTGCTTCCAAATGGACATCTTGGAAATCTCTATTTTGGGAAAAGAATTCATGACAGAGAAGATTTTTCATATCTTCTTGAGATGAAGCAGCGACCAATGACAGCCTGTGTTTATGAGGGAAACCGCAAATTTTCGCTGGAGCATCTGAAACTGGAATATCCGGTGTATGGAAGCTCTGATTACCGTTATCCGGCAGTGGAAATCCTTCAGGAAAACGGCAGCAGAATCTCGGAATTTACTTATGTCAGTCACACGGTTACAGATGGAAAGCCAAAGCTTTCAGGACTTCCGGCTACTTATACAGAGAATGACGAAGAAGCCCAGACCTTATGTATAAAACTGAAAGATGAAGTAACAGGAATTGTACTGGAATTGCTTTATACTATTTTTGCACAGGGGGGAATCATTACCAGAAGTGTCAGATTCATCAATGAAGGAACAGCCCCTGTACATCTGTTAAATGCAATGAGCCTTAGTCTTGATCTGCCGGACAAGGATTATGTGTGGATGCAGTTTTCAGGTGCATGGTCCAGAGAACGTCATGTGAAAGAGCGCAGATTAGAGCAGGGAATCCAGTCTGTAGGAAGCATCAGAGGAAATTCTTCCCATGAACATAATCCCTTTATTGTGCTCCGACGTCCGTCAGCAACAGAAAATGCAGGAGAAGTGATGGGATTCAGCCTGATCTACAGCGGAAATCACAGAATGCAGGCAGAGGTGGATACTCATGATACAACCCGTATCACTGTGGGAATCAATCCGCAGAATTTTGACTGGAAGCTGGACTGTGGTGAGAGCTTTCAGACTCCGGAAGCAGTAGTAGTATTTTCTGATAAGGGTCTGAATGGAATGAGCCAGACTTTCCATAAATTATATCAGAAGAGACTGGCAAGAGGTTACTGGAGAGACCGTCCTAGGCCAATCCTTAACAATAACTGGGAAGCTACTTATTTTGATTTTACAGAGGACCGTCTGGTGGAAATTGCTGCAAAGGCGAAGGAATGTGGTGTTGAATTATTTGTGCTGGATGACGGATGGTTCGGTGCACGAAGCAACGATTATGCAGGACTTGGTGACTGGGCGGCAAACAGAGAGCGTCTTCCGCAGGGAATCAAGGGAATCGCAGACAGGATCGAAGAGATGGGTATGAAATTTGGTCTGTGGTTTGAGCCGGAGATGGTGAATAAGGATTCCGACCTTTACCGTGCACATCCGGACTGGATCCTGCAGACACCTCAGAGGCATTCCTGTCATGGCAGAAATCAGTATGTGCTGGACTTCTCCAGAAAAGAAGTGGTGGACTGTATTTATGAGATGATGTACAAAATCCTCTCAGAAGCAAAGGTTTCCTACATCAAATGGGATATGAACAGAAGTATTACGGAATGTTATTCAGCTGCACTTCCAGCAGACCGTCAGGGAGAAGTGTTCCACAGATATATTCTCGGAGTTTATGATCTGTATGAGCGGTTAAATACTGCATTTCCGCAGATTCTCTTTGAGTCCTGCGCAAGCGGTGGCGGACGTTTTGATCCGGGAATCCTTTATTATGCGCCACAGGGATGGACCAGTGATGATACAGATGCGGCAGAGCGTGTGAAAATCCAGTACGGCACAAGCATGTGTTATCCGGTAAGCTCCATGGGAAGTCATGTTTCTGTAGTACCAAACCATCAGTTAAACCGCAAAACTCCGTTACATACAAGAGCAAATGTAGCTTATTTTGGAACTTTCGGATATGAGCTGGATCTGAATAAACTGTCTGATGAGGAAATCAGTGAAGTAAAACAGCAGATTACCTTTATGAAAGAATATAGAGAACTGATCCAGTTTGGAACTTTTTACAGACTGAAGAGTCCTTTTGAGGGCAATGAAACTGTGTGGATGACAGTCAGCGAGGACAAAAAAACAGCGCTGGTATTCTGGTACAGGGAAAGAAATGTAGTAAACGCAGATTTTACCAGAGTGCGGCTTCATGGACTGGATCCGGATCTTATCTACAGAAATGAGTATAATGAAACAGAAAACTACGGGGATGAGCTGATGAATCTGGGACTGCTCACCACAGACTGTACAGCAGGTGAACCTACAAGTGAAGACGAACCATGCACAGACTATGAGTCCAGAATTTATGTTTTAACTGCAAAATAATAACCGAATCAGGTAAGCTCCTTATGGAGGTTGCGAAAAGCAATAGACAGAAATAAAAAATCAACAAAAAGCAGGCAGAACGATCACACGGGATCGTCTACCTGCTTTTCGTTAAATTTATCCATCATTTCTTTATGGGTCTTATAATTCTTCGGACTCATTCCAAACTTCTTCTTAAAAGCCTTGGAAAAAACAAGCTGGTCTTCATAGCCCACATTATTAGCAATCTCTTTAACAGACAGACTGGTACTGACCAGAAGACTGGCTGCTTTATGCATCTTATAATCAATGAGGAAGGTCTGTGCGGACATTCCAAGCTCTTTCTGAAAGGAACTGTTCAGATAGGCACGGCTGATTCCGATATTATCTGCAATATCAGAAATCCCGATTCCCTTTTGATACATATCTTTAATATATTCAATGGCAAGCTCCACGTAGACACTGGTGCTGTAGGCATATTTGGCAATTTTTTTTGTTCTGTGCAGACTGCTTTTCATGAAAGCCGGCAAGCTCGGCTAACAACAGAATCAGATAAGCCTGGCGCCTTAGATCATTGGCTTTGGAAAGCTGCTTATGATTCAGCATATAATCGATGTGTTTCAGGATTATTTTCTGATCCGGTGCAGGAAGTACTAATTGATTTTTGGAAAATCCACATTCTTTTACCATTGAGTGAGCTCGGATTCCGCGAAAACCAATCCAGGCATAAGTCCAGGGATTGGTTTCATCAGCACCGTATGTGACTGGTTCATTTGGATAAATTACAAACATCTGTCCGGGAGTAAGGCTCCAGGTCTGACCTCTGGCAGAATAGAATCCGGTACCGTCCAGCACAAAATGGATGATGAACTCATCTCTTGGCATGGAACAGATATGTCCGGGCGGGCAGTGTTCTTTGCCCGTATGGATCAGACTGATATCAAGGGAGCCCTCTTTCAGGTTTTCAAGACAGCGGAAAGTAGCGCTGTCCGTATATTTTACATTTGGCATTTGGGTAATTCCTTTTTCTATTTTCTTTGATTGCAGATATTGTTGATATAAAGACATAAGGACTGATATCCTGCAAATACGCATAAATTCAAGTCGTTGTTGACATTTTACCATAAATTCAGCGCTTTTTCCATAACGATTATGACATAAATTCATTTCATTAGTCCATTTAAAAAAATAGACAAAAACGTATAATAAGAATCACAAGGAACACGTCGAAACGACGAATAAAGGAGGATGTATATGAGAAAAAACATGAAAAAACTCACAGTCGCAACAGTGATCGGTGCTATGACAGTTACTGCACTTGCACCAGTAAGCGCACAGGCGAAAGACAAAACTCTGACAGTTGCAATCTGGGATAACGGACAGAAAGCCGGACTTCAGGAGATCATGGATGAGTTTACAAAAGAGACCGGAATCAAAACTGAACTTCAGGTAGTAGAGTGGAGCAGCTACTGGACACTTCTTGAAGCAGGTGCATCAGGCGGAGACATGCCGGACGTATTCTGGATGCATTCCAATGAAGCTGTAAGATACATGTCCAATGATATCTTACTTGATCTGACAGACAAGATTGCAGACAGCGACAAACTGGAAATGGACAAATTCCCGAAAGATATCAAAGAAATGTATCAGTGGGACGGAAAAACATACGCAGTACCGAAGGACATCGATACAATTGCTATGTGGTACAACAAAGATATGTTTGATGAAGCAGGAATCGATTATCCGGACGGAAGCTGGACATGGGATGAATTCTATGACATTGCAGAAAAACTTACAAAAGAAGACGGAAGCCAGTATGGTTTCGCAGCAAACCCGTCTAACGAGCAGGATACATGGATGAATATTGTTTACTCCATGGGCGGACGTGTACTGACAGATGACAACAAATCCGGTTTTGATGATCCAAACACTATCAAAGCAATGGAATTCGTTGACAAATGCGTTAAAAATGTAATGCCTCCTGCATCTACAATGTCCGAAACAGGTACAGACGTACTCTTCGGATCTGGCAAGGTAGCTATGATTTCTCAGGGATCCTGGATGGTATCTGCTTTCAAAGACAACGATTACATCAAAGAGCACTGTGATGTGGCAAGACTTCCGAAAGATGCTGAAACAGGAGAGAGCGTATCTATTTACAATGGTCTTGGATGGGCAGCATCTGCAAACACAGATATGCCGGACGAAGCTTTCCAGCTTATTGAGTGGTTCGGTACAAAAGATATGCAGCAGAAACAGGCTGACCTTGGTGTAACAATGGCAGCTTACGAAGGAATGTCCGATGGATGGGTTAACAGTGTTGACTGCTTCAACTTACAGCCATACATGGATGCAATGGACAATATCGTATTCAGACCACACACAAATGCAACACTTGCATGGTGGAACCCAATGTGCGAAGAACTGAAGAAACCATGGAATGATGAAGAAAGCATGGATGATGCATGCAAGAATATCGTTACTATTATGAACGATGCCATCGCAGAAGAGTCCTATTAATTAATATTCAGCAAAACCATTCATAAAAAATAAGAAACAGGAAAGCTGCCGCAGAAAAGATTCCGATCATGTGGTAACCGCAGAAGTCACAACAGGTATGCAGATGTGCGGCAGTTTTCCGTTCAAATCAGCAACAGAATTTTACGATAAGAAGGAGTGAGAACCGTGGCAAATCCAAAAAAAGGTACCAGTCAGGCGCGGAATGAATTCATCTGGGGATGGGCGTTCATTCTTCCTACAATGCTTGGTCTGATCATCTTAAATATCTATCCGATTTTTAAGACCATTTATGAGAGCTTTTTCAAGACCGGAGATTTCGGTAAGGGAAATATCTTCATTGGTTTTGACAACTATGTAAAGCTGTTCCACGATGCGGAAGTATGGCAGGCATTATTAAATACATTTAAATATGCCATTGTGGAAGTTCCGTTTTCCATTGCTATCGCACTTGTACTGGCAGTTTTATTAAACCGTAAAATGAAAGGCCGTGCTGTTTACAGAACTATTTTCTTCCTGCCCATGGTTGCTGCTCCGGCTGCGATCGCCATGGTATGGAGATGGCTGTTTAACTCAGAATTCGGTCTTCTCAATCACATTTTTCACACAAAGATCAACTGGATCTCTGATCCGAAGATCGCAGTTTATGCGATCGCAGTGATCGGTGTATGGTCTATCATCGGCTACAATATGGTACTTTTCCTGTCAGGTCTGCAGGAAATCCCAAGAGATTATTATGAAGCAGCAAGCATTGACGGAGCAACCGGAATCAAACAGTTCTTCCACATTACAATCCCGCTGCTTTCACCGACCATCTTCTTTGTAATGGTTACCCGTGTCATCGGTGCCATGCAGGTATTCGACCTGATCTTCATGGTTATGGATAGAAACAGTCCTGCACTTTACAAAACACAGTCACTTGTTTACCTGTTCTACCAGAATTCCTTTGTACAGAATAACAAAGGTTATGGTTCAACAATCGTCGTACTTCTTCTGGTTGTAATTATGATCATGACAGTATTCCAGAATATTGCGCAGAAGAAGTGGGTTCATTATAACTAAGGAGGGATAATTATGTCAGCAAGAGATAAAGCAAACAGAGTTCTGATCCATGTTATCCTGATACTGGTATCTATTACCATGCTGGTTCCTTTCTTATGGATGATCCTGACAGCTTTCAAAACTATGACAGAGGCAACCTCTGTCAACCCGTTCGTAATCCTCCCGTCTACATGGAGATGGGACAGTTTTAGAGAAGTAAGCGCAAATATGGATTTCTTACATCTGTATATCAATACCTTACTTCTGATCCTGGGTCGTGTTGTATGTGCGGTTCTGACAGCAACACTGGCAGGCTATGCATTTGGACGTCTGAACTTCAGAGGTAAAAACCTGATGTTCTCTCTGGTACTTTTCCAGATGATGGTGCCTGGACAGATCTTTATTATCCCGCAGTACTTAATGGTAAGTAAAATGGGAATGCTCAATACCATTTTTGCCCTGGTATTTCCCGGTATTGTTACTGCATTTGGTACATTTCTCCTCAAACAGGCTTATATGGGACTTCCGAAAGATCTGGAAGAGGCAGCACGTCTTGACGGATGTAACATCGGTCAGACCTTCCTGTTCATCATGGCTCCTCTGACACGTTCTTCTATGGTGGCACTGGGAATCTTCACAGCAGTATTTGCATACAAAGACCTGATGTGGCCTTTGATCTGTAACAAGGATGTAATGCCTCTGTCAGCAGCACTTGCAAAAATGCAGGGACAGTACACCAACAATTATCCGCAGCTGATGGCAGCATCTCTGCTTGCATGTATCCCGATGATCGTACTGTATCTGATCTTCCAGAAGCAGTTCATCGAAGGTATTGCAACATCCGGCGGTAAGCTGTAATATAAATAAACAATAAATATTAAGTAAAAGTTCAGGTGTTCAGACAGAGTTTTCTCTTGATCTGAGCAGCACAGGCAGGCTTTGTTATAAAATCGGACCAGAGATTGTAGCAGGGCTTGCCTGAAACTGGATTTGATAATATTTAGAGTGTGTTTGAAAAATGCTTTCCTCAAGATGCGCGTCACAATTTGCGGGAATGGTTTTTTTTAACATGCTCTAGAGAAAGAAAAATGAAATATAAAATAAAAAAGATAAATGACAGGAAAGGAAGAGGTAGATAGAAATGAAACCAGGAAGTCTCTTTGACAGAATATTTGGATTTTTAGGTCAGTTGATCGCATTAAATTTGCTGTGGATCGTGTGCTCTCTTCCGATTATCACAGCAGGGGCATCCACCACTGCATTATTTTACTGTACATTGAAGCTCCATAAAGATGGAGATATCAGAGTAATTCATGATTTTTTTAAGAGTTTTAAGCAGAATTTCAGGCAGTCCACACTGATCTGGATTCTGATGGCTGCAGCAGGAATATTTATTTATATGGAAAAAAGAAGCTCTGGCAACAATGCCGGGATCCATGTCACAGATCTTTAATTATGTAATCTTTGCGGTCTATATTCCTCTGGTGGCAGTTGCATTGTATGTATTTCCAACAGTTGCAGCATTTGAAAATAAAACAATGACTTTGATCACAAACGCATTTTATTTTGCGGTTAAACATATAGGCTATGCATTAGCTGTGGCAGTGATTACAATCCTGCCAATGACAATGACACTTGTAGATGCAAAATTTTTCCCGGTATATCTGCTGATCTGGCTGATGTTTGGATTCTCTTTGACTGCCTATGCAGATTCCTGGTTTATGTGGAAACTGTTCAAGCCCTATTTCAAAGAGGAGGAAGAGGAACATCACTACGTGGACACAGAACCTGATCAGTATGCGTTTTAACCGAAACAAACAGCGATACCTGGTTACATAAAAAATAGATAGAACATCTATAAAATAGAAAGAACAAAGAAATGAGAGGTACAGAGTATGGAATGGATCAAATATCACGAGGCAGAGAAAGTATTCGACCTGAGAACAGAGCACAGCACTTATCAGATGCAGGTAAGAGAGTATGATACTCTGGTTCATCTGTATTATGGAAGTCCGGTAGGCGATGCACTGATCACAGACAGGATCGTATGTGTGGACAGAGGATTTTCAGGAAATCCTTATGAGGCAGAAAAGGACAAAACATTTTCATTAGATACCCTGCCACAGGAATATACTGCATATGGAAATGGTGATTATCGTATCAATGGCCTGGAGACAGAGCAGGCAGACGGCAGTGATACTGCAAATCTGAAATTTGAGTCCTATGAGATCAAAAAAGGAAAGTACAGCCTGAAGGGACTTCCTGCAATGTTTGCAAAGGAAGATGAGGCACAGACACTGGAAATTGTTTTGACAGACCGTGTCAGCGGACTGAAAGCACATCTTCTCTATGGTGTATTTCCTCATCTTGATGTGATCACCAGAGCGGTACGCCTGGAAAATACAGGTACAGCACCGGTTACAGTAAAAAAAGCAATGTCTATGGAAATGGACTATGAGTACAGAGAATTGGATGCAGTCCACTTCTATGGCAGACACAATATGGAACGCCAGATGGAGAGAACTCATCTTGGCCATGGCAACTGGTCTGTGGGAAGTATCCGCGGCACCTCCAGCCATCATCACAATCCATTTGTGATCCTCTGTGACAGAAATACGAGGAAACTTATGGAGACTGCTATGGATATGCACTTGCATACAGTGGAAACTTCTTATTTGAAACAGAAGTGGACCAGGTAGGACATACCCGTGTAGCAATGGGAATTCATCCCTATCATTTCTCTTGGACACTGGAACAGGGAGAGAGCTTTGAGACACCGGAAGTGATCATGGCATACTCAGCAGAAGGTTTCGGAAAACTTTCCAGAATCTATCATGATGCATACAGAAGTAATCTGATCCGCAGCAAATATACAGAGCAGCCAAGACCAATCCTGGTAAATAACTGGGAAGCAACTTATTTTGATTTTGACGCAGATAAGATTTACCACATTGCAGAAGAGGCAAAAAATATCGGACTGGATATGTTTGTCCTAGATGACGGATGGTTTGGAAAGAGAGACAATGACTGGTGTGCACTTGGCGACTGGGAAGTAAATGAAGAGAAGATTAAAGGCGGACTTCCTGCACTTGCAGAGAAAATCCATGGACTTGGACTGAAATTTGGTCTGTGGGTAGAGCCGGAGATGATTTCTGAGGACAGTGATCTCTACAGAGAGCATCCGGACTGGGCACTGAAGATCCCAGGACGTGCCATGAACCGAAGCAGACATCAGTTAAATCTGGATATCACCAGAAAAGAAGTACGCGAACACATTATGAACCAGATCTTTAAGGTTCTGGATGCATGCAAGGCTGATTATGTAAAATGGGATATGAACCGAAGCGTAGATAACGTATTCTCAGCAGCTCTTCCAAAGGAACGTCAGGGAGAGGTTTACCACAGATATGTGCTGGCTGTTTATGAAATGATGGAAAGCCTGGTACAGAGATATCCGGATCTTCTGTTTGAGTCCTGCTCAGGCGGAGGCGGAAGATTTGAGGCGGGAATGCTTTACTACTCTCCACAGATCTGGTGCAGTGATAATACAGATGCCATTGACAGACTGAAAATCCAGTATGGTACATCCTTCGGATATCCCATAAGTGCAATGGGCGCACATGTCAGCGTATGCCCGAACCATCAGTCCGGAAGAACGACTCCTTTTGAGACAAGAGGAATTGTTGCATCCGCAGGTACCTTTGGCTATGAGCTGGATCTGATGAAGATGTCCGAAGAAGAGAAAAAGACAGCCAGAGAGCAGATTCTGAAGTATAAAGAAATGGAGCATCTGGTACAGTCTGGAGACTATTATCGTCTGGTGAATCCATTCGAAAACAACAACCATGTACTCTGGCAGTTCGTATCCAAAGACAAAAAAGAAACAGTTGTATGCGGAGTAAGACTCCACAGCGAAGCAAATCCTTATATTTATCTTTTCTACCCACAGGGATTGGATGCTGATATGAAATACGAAGACACAGCAACAGGAAAAGTATATACAGGTGCAGCACTTATGAAAGCAGGTCTGCCTCTGCCACTGACAACAGGCGATTACCAGCCAATCAGATTTACATTTAAGGCAGTGGAGAAATAATATAGTTATTATCGATATCAACACAGTCGATAAGGAAGCGGCTCTGACGGCAGAGGGAAAAATAGCATAATCATTATTTCTATGACATATAAAAGCAGCAGATTTCCAAAATCAGGAAAAATCTGCTGCTTTTTGAAATATTATTTTTTCTTTTTGGAATTATGCTCCGATTCCGGATTCATCCCGTCGATTATATGCTCGATCATCATCTTTTTTACATAAACATCAAAGCTTAACAGACAGATAAAGGAAAATTTTTTTCAGATTCGCCTGATCTTCTTCATCTGCGTCCCCGAAAGTATCCTGTGCTGTTTTGTATTTGCGCAGAAGGTCTTTTTTCAGGGATTCAATCTGTTCCTTTTCCATGCTGAAAACTTCATTATAAATATAAGTCATATCTTTCTCAGTCATGGATTTAAAATATTTCTGCGCAATCGGTGTGAGCAGAGTCTGGATATCATTGATGGAAAGAATATTCTTGAAATAGTAAATAAAAATCAGCATCAGCACATGTTCTTTGGAATAACGTTTCTTCTCAGGCGGGGGAAGAAGTTTATTCTTTGCATAATTGTTGATCATAGTCTTGGTGAGAATCTTATCATCTGTATAACGTTTGGAAGAAACGAGCTGTTCTTCCATAAAGGTTGTCACCTGATCCATATATAAATCAATATTTGGGATGTCTTCCGGTTTAATATAGTCAATCCTGGATACACTTTCCAGAATGCTGTTTATCATGTCTTTATCATCGATTGTCATCTTTCATCACCTCTGTTCCTTATTATATAGTTTTAAATACTACTTGTAAATGTTTTTTTTACTCATTACAAAATTTATTATTCGGTGTAGAGCCGCATAACGAAGCGGATGATTTTATCCGCTTGAATTTACAGGAATCAGTTGTAGGCGAACAGATTTTTGTGTATAATCATAAAGATATATGCCTGTTCAGGCACAAAAATATTTCGAGAGATGTAAACGGTAACCGGTACATATTTTGAATCTGAAAGATTGTTGCAGGAATCAACTTGTTGATCAGCATGGTTGTTTGTAAAATAATGTACCGTACAGGAAGAAGACAGGAGAAAATATGAGCGATATTTATAGTACATTAAATCCTCAGCAGCAGGAAGCGGTTTACCATACAGAAGGTCCACTGCTGATCCTTGCGGGAGCGGGTTCGGGAAAGACAAGAGTACTTACCCACCGCATTGCTTACCTGATAGATAAAAAGGGAATCAATCCCTGGAACATTCTGGCTATCACATTTACAAATAAAGCAGCCAGTGAGATGAGAGAACGTGTAGATAAAATAGTGGGATTTGGTTCCGAGAGCGTATGGGTTTCCACATTCCATTCTACCTGTGTGCGTATTCTGCGTCGTTATATTGACCGTCTTGGATATGATACCAGATTTGCTATTTATGACACAGAAGATCAGAAAACTCTGATGAAAGAAGTGTGCAGAAAACTGAATATTGACACCAAGAAAACAAAGGAACGTTCTCTTCTGGCACAGATTTCCCATGCAAAAGATGAACTGATCACACCGGATGAGATGGAACTGAATGCAGGTGGGGACTTTGTTAAAAAGAAGGTTGCTGAGGTATATCGGGAATATCAGGCTGCTTTGCGCAGAAATAATGCGCTGGATTTTGATGATCTGATCGTAAAGACCGTAGAGCTTTTTCAGAACTGCGGAGATGTTCTGGAAAACTATCAGGAACGTTTCAGATATATCATGGTGGATGAGTATCAGGATACCAATACTGCACAGTTTAAGTTTATAAGCCTGTTGGCCTCTAAATATGAAAACCTCTGTGTAGTCGGTGATGATGACCAGTCTATCTATAAATTTCGCGGTGCAAATATAGGAAATATTCTTGGATTTGAGCATGTTTTTCCAGATGCAAAAGTTATCCGTCTGGAACAGAATTACCGTTCCACAAAGAATATTCTGAATGCAGCCAATGCGGTGATCGCAAATAATACCTCACGTAAATCAAAAACACTCTGGACTGAGAATTCAGAAGGGGAACGAATCCATTTCCGCCAGTTCATGAACGGATATGAGGAAGCAGAGTATGTGGTAGGCGAGATTTCCAGAGCTCACAGAGAGAATGGTGCGAAGTATAAAGACTGTGCAGTTCTGTACAGGACCAATGCACAGTCACGACTTTTTGAAGAGAAGTGTCTTCTTGCGAATATCCCTTACAAGATTGTAGGCGGTGTGAATTTCTATGCGCGTAAAGAAATCAAAGACCTGTTATGTTATCTGAAGACAATTGACAATTCCAGAGATGATCTGGCAGTCCGCCGTATCATCAATGTACCGAAGCGTGGAATCGGAGCCACAACTCTTGGCAGAATACAGGATTATGCGGATAAAATGAGTGTGAGTTTCTATGATGCCTTGCGTGTGGCAGAGGAGGTCCCGTCTATTGGAAGAAGCCTTTCAAAGATTGATGGATTTGTAACCTTTATTCAGAGTTTAAAGAGTAAGGCAGAGTCTTATACAGTACGTGAACTTCTGGAAGAAGTGATTGAACTTACCGGATATGTGGCAGAGCTGCAGGCTGAAGACACAGATGAATCGAAGGCAAGAATCGAGAATATTGATGAACTTATTTCCAAGACAGAATCCTATCAGGAAGCAATGGAAGAACAGGGACAGACTGCCACACTTTCAGGTTTTCTCGAGGAGATTGCACTGATCGCAGACATTGACAGCGTGGATCCGGATCAGGATTATGTGCTTCTTATGACACTACATAGTGCCAAAGGTCTGGAGTTTCCGAGAGTATTTCTCGCAGGAATGGAAGATGGGAATGTTTCCGTCTTATATGTCCATTATATCAGATGACAGATCTGATCTGGAAGAAGAGAGAAGGCTCTGTTATGTGGGTATCACAAGAGCTATGGAGGATCTGACGCTGACAAGTGCCAGACAGCGGATGCTCCGGGGAGAAGTACAGTATAATAAAGTATCCAGATTTGTACGTGAAATTCCGCGGGAGCTTGTGGATCTGGGACAGGAAGCTCAGGAAAAGAAGAAAAAGATTGAAGAGATGATTCAGGCAGACAGAAACCTTGCAAAAATGAAAATGGCTTTTGAGACGAAAACATTCAAGCCCAGAGAATTTAAGGTGACAAAGGCTGATGCACTGGATTACGAAGTGGGAGACACTGTCCGCCACATTAAATTTGGTGTAGGAATTGTTAAAGACATTGTAGACGGCGGAAGAGATTATGAAGTCACTGTTGATTTTGACAAAGTGGGAATAAAGAAAATGTTCGCAGGAATTTGCAAAGCTGAAAAAAATATAGTAATGGGGCAGGTGACTTAAGTCACCTGCGGAGGCTGCGAAAAGCAATAAGCAGTAAGGCGAACGATTTTATCCGCTTTATATATGAGACAGGAGTTCAGGAAGTTTCATAAGACTGTCAAATTCATGATCAGGGATGATTTCTGAAGTCTTCTCATGGCTGGGATTAAACCAAATCGTGCGGATTCCGGCATTGATGCCGCCCTGGATATCAGAGGTCAGGCTGTCCCCCACGATTACGGCTGTTTCCTTATGGAAATCAGGGATTCTGGAGAAGCAGCAGTTAAAGTATTCCCTGCCCGGTTTATTGTATCCCAGTTCTTCGGAGATAAAAATACCCTCAAAGTAACGGGAAATTCCGGAACTTTTAAGCCGTCCCTTCTGGACACTTAAGGTACCGTTTGTAACCAGATACATCCGGTATTGACCGTAAAGAGTTTCGAGCAATTCTTCTGCACCATCTATGAAATAGTGTCCCTGGGCCAGAAGAGTTTCATAGGTATGTGCAGCTTCTTTTGCAGGTACATCCACATTCAGCTCTGCAAAAAGAAGCCGGAATCTCCGAAGCTTTACCTGGTCTCTGGTGATCTTGCCCTGTTCAAGAAGCTTCCACTGGGCGAGGTTGAGCTCACTGTAACGCTTCAGAACTGAAGGCTCGGGAGCAATGTGAAAACTTTTCAGAGTTTTTGCGATAGCTGCTCTTTCTGCCCGGTTAAAATCAAGTAATGTATTATCAAGATCAAAAAAAGTGTTTCTACCATAAGTATTTATCCTCTCTTATCAGATCGTTGCTGTCGGCATATTTTTAAGTCAGGGGCAAAATTCATTCCAGATTGCCTGTGGCAATGGAATTTTGGCTTGTATGTCTCGGGATTGTGTGAACAGTAACCCCCTGATATCATTATAATAAAGAAACTAACAAAAGTATAGAATAAATGCAGATATCTTATGGTAAAATTACAGAGAAAGTGTTATAATAATTTCATTAAACAGCAGACGGCAGAAGTGTTAAGTGTCAGCTGATGAATTATTGAGAGGATGGTGCGATTATGAATATCAAAATTGAAGAATTATTATCAGCATTAAACAGAAAAGAAGAAGAGAAAGAAAAAAATACAGTCCTCTGGGTACTGGCAATCATTGGCGCAGTTGCAGCAGTAGCAGGTATCGCATTTGCTGTATATCATTTCTTTGCTCCGGATTATCTGGAAGATTTTGAAGAGGATTTTGACGACGACTTCGACGATTATTTCGAAGATGAAGAAGAATAATTACCTGTAATATGAAAATGAAAGAATAGCTCCGGCTTATACCGGGGCTATTTTTATGGAGGTTATATGAAAAAAGGCGAAATTTATGAAGGCGTGATTGAGAAAGTAGATTTTCCCAATAAGGGAATTGTGATAACAGACGGACAAAAAGTTACCGTAAAGAACGGAATGCCCGGACAGAAAGTTCGTTTTATGATTAATAAGAAGCGTTCCGGACGTGCAGAGGGAAGACTTCTGGAAGTGTTGGAGAAGTCTCCGCTTGAAACAAGAGAACCGGTCTGTAGCATTTTTCCAGAATGTGGAGGATGCATGTATCAGACCATGTCCTATGAAAACCAGCTCAAAATGAAAGAATGTCAGGTTCGTGAACTGTTGGATGGTGCATTGAACGGCACTGATTACCAGTGGGAGGGAATTCATGGAAGTCCCATTGAATTCAGATATCGAAATAAAATGGAATTCTCCTTTGGTGATGCATATAAGGATGGTCCGTTGACGCTGGGTCTGCACAAAAAAGGCAGTACCTATGATGTTCTTACAGCAGATGACTGTCAACTGGTTCATGAAGATATGACGAAAATCCTGACTTGTGTGCATGAATACTTCCTGAAACGAAACGTTTCCTATTATAAAAAGATGCAGCATACAGGATATCTGCGCCATCTGCTTCTCCGCCGCGGTGTGACTACAGGAGAGATTCTGGTCCATGTGATTACCACCAGTCAGGAAGAACATAATCTGGAATCTCTGAAAGAAGAACTTCTTGCACTTCCGCTGGAGGGTAAAATTGTGGGAATCATGCATATTATCAATGATTCTCTTTCTGATGTGGTGCAGAGTGATGAGACACGTATCCTTTACGGTCAGGATTTCTTTTATGAAACGCTTCTGGGACTGCGATTTAAGATCAGTACATTTTCATTTTTTCAGCCTAATTCACTGGCTGCGGAAGTGCTTTATTCTATCGTACGTGAGTATATCGGAGATACGAAGGATAAAGTAGTGTTCGACCTTTACAGCGGAACCGGAACGATCGCCCAGCTTGCAGCCTCCGTAGCGGACGAAGTGATAGGTGTGGAAATTGTGGAAGAGGCAGTGGAAGCTGCAAAGCAGAATGCAGCACTGAATAACCTGAGTAATTGTAAATTTATTGCAGGGGATGTCCTTAAAGTCCTGGATGATCTGACGGAGAAACCGGATGTGATCATTCTGGATCCGCCAAGGGATGGAATCCATCCCAAAGCATTGCCGAAGATTCTTTCTTATGGGGTAGACCATATTGTATATATTTCCTGCAAAGCGACCAGCCTGGCAAGAGATCTTCCGGCATTTCTGGCGGCAGGATATAAGCTGGAAAAAGCCTGCTGCGTTGATCAATTTTGTCAGACTGTTCATGTGGAGACAGTTGTTCTTTTGTCCCAACAAAAACCAGATGACACGATAGAGATCGACTTAGACCTGGACGAGCTGGATGCCACCAGTGCCGAGTTGAAAGCAACCTATCAGGAAATCAAAGATTATGTGCTGAAAGAATTTGGCTTGAAGGTTTCAAGTTTATATATTTCTCAGGTAAAACGCAAATGTGGAATTGAAGTGGGAGAAAACTATAATCTTCCAAAATCAGAAAATGCAAGAGTTCCACAATGCCCGAAAGAGAAAGAAGATGCTATCAAGGCTGCCCTGAAATATTTTGCGATGATCTAAGGACATCGCTGATTTCAAGGAGGAATAACACATGAAAAGCACATTTGAAAAAATGGGTGGAACCTACACACTTGGCGCAGACGGAATTTACTATCCGAATCTTGTCAGTACAGATGAAGAACCGCATTATGGAAAATATGGAATGATACGAAAAACGTATTTGAAAGAGCATCGTCCGGCAATGTATTCACTGTATATGTTGGAAGACAGACTGGTGGAACATCTGAATGCTGTGGACGATGAAGCACAGGAGAGGATGGATATTCTGGTGTGTCAGATGATGAAGAGGCAAGGTATTACAGAAGAAACGAAAGCCTGTGACCAGATGGCTTGGGTAGGAACGGTAAATAATATCCGAAATGCGGCGGAAGAGATTGTGTTGAAAGAATTGATTTACAGGTAAACAAAGAGCTGAACAGGTAGGACGAAAAATCCTATTTGTTCAGCTCTTTGTGTTTGTACGGGTTCAAAGAAGAATCAAATTACAATTCTATATCATGTGATTTTTTCTTAGTTCGGACAGGCTGATTTCGTCGCATCTCTTGTTTTCTCTGATATTCAAGTTCCCATGCACGATGGGAGAAGACATCAGGATCTTCCACATTGAGATAATCCACCTCATTGGCTGCAATATCACGACGGTGATAGTCATAATATTCACCAAAAGTACCTTTGAGCTGCTCAATCAGTTTCTCTCGGAAAGTAGGTCGTATCTGGATTCTGGCATCCAGTAATTCAGTGTATTGCTCCGGGTCAGGACGGAATTTTTCCTCTTGGAAAGCGACAGCATCTTTTTCAAGCTGCTCTTTGAGAGCCATATCCTGAGAATCGAGAATATCCAGATTCTTATCCATCTGGTCGTATTTTCTGGAAAGGCTCGCCATATCTTTCTCTGTGGAGCATTCAGCCTGAAACAGCAGCTGTTCTTTGGCAGATTTCAGTTCCTCGATTTCTTCTGTTACGGTTGTAAGCTGCTGGTTTAACTTTATATGCTGGAAAGGATTTAGAATACTGGTTTTACTTTTTTGCACATTTAGTTCTTTCTTTTCAGTAACTTTCGCTTTGAGCTTTTTCTTAATGGTATCATATTTATTTAGGATAGGACGAAAATGCTGCATCCAGTCATGGATCACTTCTTTTTGCATTTCATTATGAAGTAAATGATATTGTGTAAAAATCATATGATTGCGGATTGCTTCTAATGTTTCTGCAATTACCGGAATAGATTTTTCGACAGCTTGAACCAATTTTTTTATCTGTGTTTTTAATTCCCGTAGTATTCTGTTATCCGCACGAACCCGACGGTTGATTTCACACCGGTCTGCTATCATGCCTTTCTTTTCCATATTCTGGGCAATGTAGCCTTCGTGGATGGTTGGCTGTTCAGTGATTCCCTGAGCTGCAAAACTGCGGTGATCAATGGCGGCATTTATCTGATTAAGGGCAAGCATTTTATTTACGGCATCTGCCCAGTTTGCTCTCCAGAGGCAGAGCTGTTCCTCACTGTTCCATTGTTCGGAAATCGGGTTTTGTCTGCCATACCGGGTGCTTTTTGGATGTTTGTCGATACGTTCATAACCTTTCTCCTGTGCTGCCGAGGGAGTCAGATATACTTTCTTTTTCCCAGCTTTATAACGATACTGTTTTTCCCAGCCCTCTTTCTGAGCATCCTTAAATTCAGAAGCAGTAAATCCCTTTTCCTCTCCATCTTTGATGCATAGATATTCTTTTTCGGTTTTATACTGCCATGTTCCGTTTTCGTTTAATGGACGGACAGTAAGTAGAATGTGTGCATGGGGATTGTGACCATCTGTATCGTGAATGGCGAAATCGGCACACATTCCCATATCTACAAAATTCTTTTGAATAAAATTCTGAAGAAGAGAAATATTGCTGTCTTTATCCAACTCAATAGGGAGTGCGACAACAAATTCTCTTGCCAGTCGGCTGTCTTTTGTTTTTTCAGCAGCTTCTACAGCATTCCAGAGTTGCTCCCGGTTTTTCCATTTAGGCGGAGCCATAGGGGGAAGCATTACTTCCTGATAGATCAGTCCATGTTTTCGGGTGTAGTCATGCTGGATGCCATCGTAATCATTGTATATGCGGCTACAGCTCATATAAGCAGATGCAGCGACAGCAGACCGCCCGGAACCACGGCTGACGACTTTGGCTTGCATATGATAAATTGCCATATCTGGCACCTCCTTTCGATGTTGCCTGCAACAGCGGATAGCCCTCGGCAGAGCGCACGAGCCCCGTAGGGGATACCACCGCCCGATTTATCGGGTGGTGAGTAAGTGCGCCCTTCGGGAGTAGAACTTGTGTATTTACATTCCTCTTAGCCGGAGCATCAGCTCCCGCTTTAGGGTATCTAAATCCATTTCTTTAATATGTGGAGCAATGCTTTCCAGAATCGCTCCTTCTTGAATCAATCTGCGTGTTCTGGCATTACGTTCCTTTTTACGGTTTCTTGCTTCGATTTCTTCCAGTCTGTGTTTTGCCTGTAAAAGCACTTTTTCTTCTGGTGTCATAATTCTTTTATTTGCCATATCTGGCACCTCCTTTTTATGCCCGTATCCGGGCGATTTAGTTTTAAAATCTTGTGGTTTAGTACTATAGTTTTAGATAACTGACAGTGGCATGTTTCTGGTGATAAATAAGGAAAGAAAGTAGTACCACTGTCAGTGAAAAAATAGTTATTGTGCGATGCTGCTTTGTTTCAACTCTGGTTTGAAGTGTGATTATCTAACAGAATTTTTTTCGTTTTTTTTAAATTAGCTGTTGCATTTGTCCTGACGGATATTCCGGTTATTGATACGGATGGGAACACATTCTCTCCAGAATCCGGTCATAAATTCGCTTGTGTGCGATATCAGCGGCGTTATTCAGCTCTGATAAAGTGAGATTGGTTGTTATGATCAGGGGCTTTTTACTGCGGTAACGGCTGTCAATCACATTGAATACCTGTTCCAGTGCAAAGTCAGAGTTCCGTTCAATTCCGAGGTCATCAATGATCAGAAGGCTGTAGCGGTTTTAAGCTGTGGATGACTGATTCCTGTCTTCAAAATTGCATTCCGGTAAGGGTATTCAGAATCCCGGGGAAAAAGTTTGGTCATCAGTTACCGGGGAACGCCTTTTTTCCCAGAAGGGGCATTTGGCAATGCAGCCTGC
>ENA-OQDL01000543-OQDL01000543.1-human-gut-metagenome-genome-assembly--contig:-NODE-543-length-23747-cov-11.797587_pt1 | contig 23747 bp, 31 predicted proteins | sample MGYA00242782_ERZ504609 | MGnify/ENA primary metagenome ERZ504609 (study PRJEB26092, sample SAMD00036320) | human gut metagenome | host: Homo sapiens | study: EMG produced TPA metagenomics assembly of... | reverse complement strand
GGGCTTCGGGTCGAGATCATCAATCCCGACAAGTACCTCGAACGTGCGAAGAAGACGGGTATCCTCCAGGCCTCCTTCAACGACTCGCGACCCTTGAAGCTCAGCGGCTTCAAGGACGGTCGCGCCATCGAGCTGACCGTGGGACAGGATATAATCGGGGAATTCGTCTCAAACCTCGAGAAATGCTGCGAAGAGCTCATCAACATCCCGAAGGGCAAGGATGCAAAGACATTTGATAGAGATGCCGCTGTGCCGGCGATCTCGGCGAGTCGGAAACCTGAAAGCTGGCGGTCGCGACCGCATCGGGTGCGAACCGGGCCGATGAGAAGAAGACTGATCTGGGCAAGACACCCTTTAACGGGCAATATCTCGGAACCAGGAAGATCGATAAGGATGTCACGTTCGACAATCCGAAGGTCATCATCCCGTACGGCAACATCGTTGACAGCGAGACTATGACCGATAAGGACGGTAAGACGAAAACCAATCAATACGGTCAGGTGCTCAATTCGGTTACCTTCTCGGTGCCTAAGGGCGTCGCGGTCGATGGCTACGGTCTCGGCGGCTTTACCGCCAAGGTGGTCGTAGTAGACAAATATCTCGACCGCGCCGCGGATGAGGGTTCTCTCCAAATTATGCTCAATGGAAGGTATGACTTGAAGCTGTCCCGTGAAGATGGCGGTAAGAATACCTATGTGACCATCGGACGAGACAAGATCGGGGAGTTTGCCAAAGCGCTCCGTGAGAAGTCGAACACCGCGCACGAGGACAATGAGAATAATAAGAATAATGAGAAAAAGGAAGAATCTCTTGATGAGATGATGGGCGGCAAGAACGAAGAGGCCTCCCTCATGGCGGCAGGTGCCGCTACAAGGGAGGCTACAGATAGAGAAACTGCCGACAGGTAGTGCGTTTTATCTAACGGTTCAGGGATGGATAGACTTTTTCAAGTTTGGCGATGAGCCCCTTCACGGCTTCAATCGCAGCCGCCGGCGTTGCGTAGACCGACCAGATACCGGAGAGGAACACGGCTCGCTCGGTCGCGAGGTCGAAGGCGGCCTGCTCCTGCTCCGTCTCCATCTCGATGCCGTCGGGGCCTGAAATGGAGAACGCCACGGCAACCTCCTGATTGGCGGGACCCGTGCAAGTCGGCATGATGCGTACGACCAGCGTACGCATCGTCTCGCGGTCGAGCGATGCGCTGGCGAGATAGTCCTCGTCTGACAGGTTGGGACCCAGTACGCCGTCCAGTTCGTCCTCGATAAGCGTGACCGCCTTGTCCCTTTGCAGCTTCTGGTCAAGAATCCCATCGGCATACTTTTTGGCGGCATCCATCGAGTCGAACCGCTGGGCGAACAGCTCGCAGGCGGTGTCGCCCTCGAGGATTCCCAGTTCGAATGAGCCGTCTTCCGCCTGCTCGATGCGGGCGACCAGGGAGCAATCGTCGGCTGTGCGGTAGGGCACAATCCCGTCATCAATCCAATTGCCATCGTTCATGTCCGATTCCTTTCGCTTCAGCCCCAGCAGCCAGTCCGCTGAGACATCCAATTCCTTACAGATCTTGTACAGGACGACCGTTCCCGGCAGGCGCTTTCCCTTCACGTAGTGCGAGACGCTCGCCTGCGTCGCCTCAATCCTTCTGCCCAGCTCGCGCTGAGAGATGCCTTTGGCCGTCAAGGCGCGTTTCAAGCGCCTGTGCAGCCGGTTGGGTTCAATTTCGACCATTAGCTACTCCAAAGAACCTCCTGAGCCTCGCCCAGAAGCGCCGTCATGGCATCCTCCTCCGACTTGTACCCATCGACGAACTGTTTCATCGGACCGGCGTTCCAGTAGCCCGATTGCGTCGATGAGCGGATATACGGACGCCACACAACGGAACCATCTTCCCGATTTTCCCTCTCGATGAAACCGGTGGTTACCCGCTCGGCTTTACCCGTGAACTTGAAAACCATGTGCCCATAGATGGTTCTAGTCGGTTCAACTAGGACCACTCGGGAACAACGCGGCGTATTCTTTTGAATCATCATGTATCTCCTTTATATCTTTAAGGGCCGTTTGGCCTGCTCGAGGTAGGCAACGAGACTCCAAGGCTCTTTCATTGCCGCCGTTTGACAGCGCTCCTGACATTCCGCCCATTCCTCGTTATTCATGAGTGCGATACCGACCTGCTCGCCTCGTTTCGTGAGAAACATCAGGTAGCCATCGGTTACCACTTTGCGGGGAACCTCGCAGATGCGGGCTTTCCTCTTGTTGTTCGTCCCGTACATCAGCTGAGACGACAACACCGACCACTCCCCTGCCCCATGTCGGCGCATGCCCTTTGGTCCGTCATAGAGCCTATCCTCGGCGAGGAATACGACGCGGTCGCCTAACGCTACTCCGAAGCCCTCGCCATCCTTCCGCTCTTCCCAGCCCTCTCCTAGGCGCACGGTCAGCTTGTCTGCGAATAGCCAGAGGTGGGAATCCACGGGACACCATCTGTGCTGCTGTTCGTTGTAAACCTTTACGAACGACATCATGATCCGGTCGATGGGGGCATCCGGGTCATCGGTGGCGAAGCGGACATCGGTGGCGATGCCGCTCAAGATATGGGCCTTCACCTTAATCGCCCCGTCGGAAAAATAGCTCGTGCCGTTGTCTATCGCATCGCGCGTGCTTTCCGATTTAATCCGCAGGTTCTGAAGCGCGATGTTGCGCAGCGCCCACTGATACGCGAGAGCCTCGCGCGGTTTGAGAATCGGACGGTCGAGAAATGCAAAGCCCTCGTCGATGGTCTGTGATTGGGCATCCGATTCAAGGCAGCGCCCGACAATCTTGTTCGATGCGCACTTGGCCTTTTTCCTACTCATCGCTGGTCTCCTTTCTGGGTCCCACCTCGTAAAATTTCGTGCTCGTGGGGACGAAGAGCATGTCGATCTCGCCTGTGGGGCCGCTGCGGTTTTTCGCGACCGACAGGATGACCTGCCTTGAACCCGATTTCTCGTCTTGAATCTCGTCCGGGTCGCGCGACAGGAATAGAACCGTATCCGCGTCCTGCTCGATGGATCCCGACTCGCGAAGATCCGACAGGCGTGGCAGGCCTGGGTGGGATTCGGCCTGGCGGCTCAACTGTGCCAGCGTGACAACGGGAACGCCCAGTTCCTTAGCGAACACTTTCATGCGGCGGCTTATCTCGCCGACCTCGACTGCACGGTTTTGGAATCTGGCACCATCGGATGCGGACGAGATGAGCTGGAGATAGTCGATTACAATCAGCCCGCGCTCGGCTCCTCGCATCATGCGGGCAGCGGTTGCACGGATATCCCCTATTGTCACACTCGCCTTGTCCTCGATCTCGATGCCGTTGCCGGGGATGTCGCAGCAGGCCGCCGCAATCGCGTCCCATGAAGCCTTGGGAATGGTTCCCATGCGGAAATGGGAAATCGAGACGCCTGATTCAGCGCAGATGATTCTCTGAGCAAGTTCCTTGCCTGACATCTCGAGCGAGAAAATGCCGACCTTCACGCCCTGGCGGGCGGCATTCAGCGCGAGGGTGAGGGCAAAAGAGGTCTTGCCGACGGCAGGCCTCGCGCCGACTACGATGAGCTGCCCTGCTCGCAGTCCTGCCAGCATCTCGTCCAGGGTTGCAAAGCCCGTGTTCACGACGGTGGAGTTCAAGGGGACGCTATCGAGGTCTCTGACCTCGTCCACAGCTGCGGTGAGAAACGATGAGATGTGCCGATAGGGGCGCATATCGCGGCGTTCGGCCACCCGTGCGATCGAGCCCTCGACCTTCGAGACGAATGCCTTCATATCGGTCGGGGTTCCGTAGGCCTCGGCCTCGATCTCGTTCATCGCCGTCACGAGCGCCCTGCGCCTCGAGATATCGATCAGCTCGTCGTAGGCGGTCTGCCAGGACAGCAGGGGCATGTCAGATTCGAACATTCGCTCGACGGCCTGCTCTCCGCCCGCGGTATCCAACTCACGGTTGGATCTCAGGTAGTCGAGCAGGGATACGTCGTCAATCGGGTAGTTCGCCTCGTGCATGGCGCGGATGGCGCGGAACAGCGCACGATGGTCAGATTTGACGAAATCATCCTCGAGCAGCATCGGGAGAACGTCCTCGCGAACGTCCTTCGAACGCATGCAGGCTGTCAGGACAATCGTCTCCTGCTGCGGGGCAATGATGGAGCTTGCCGTTTGGGCTTTAGTTTCTTCGGTTTCAGTCGGCATGACGCGCACCATTTTGGAAACGGGATGCACGCGAACCGTTTAGATTCTGGGGCATGTTGTTCATCTTCCTGCTCTACAAGGCGCTTGGGGTACGCCTTGGTCGATATTAAGTATAACAGAAAGATAACGCGCCGTTAATCCAAAAAAGGAATAACGGCGCACCGAAAGGAGGTCATGGCTATTGTAATACAAAAAAGGCGCTTTCGGTGAAAGCGCCTGGGGATTTTGATTTTGGAATTGCGATTTGAAAAAGGAGATCACCTCCCAGTTGGCGTTCAAAACCAACCGGGAGGATATACTCCGCGAGTGATTCATCCTACGGGACGAATCCTCTTACCCAAACAGAGTACCATTCATTGGGGTGCTAGATCCCCGTCCGTTCGGTGGTTCCCATAATAGGCGGGATTCCACATATGCGTAATGGGAATCTAGGATTCATAAAGTGGCGACAATTGGCGGAGCTTGAAGGATTTCGACGCTATTCCTCAAAACTGAAAAATATTCGGTTTTGAGGAATAGCGATGTTTGGGGGCGGCGCATGAGCGCCGGAGGAGGAGAAGGAAAAGGAGGATGAGAATAATAAGAATAAGAAGGAGGAGAACATGAGGGTGATGGATGGGAAAGGCTCTGCCCTGCCCTGCTGGGTACGTTCGGTAGCGTGGCTCTCAAGGCGGACAAAAGAAAGCCCGCGCGGGGTCTTTCACGCCAGCTTTGATGTCGCCGTCTCGGTAATAGCCGTGGGCGCTGTCGAGAATCTTCGAGCAGACCTAATCCGTCAGCCTGTCCTCGAGACCGTATCCGACCTCAAGCCTATCCTGGTGGGTGCTTTTCACGAACGTGTAGAGTACGCCGTTGTCCTTTTTGGAGTCGCCCGCGCCGATGCGCTGAGCCTGCTCAATCGAATAGTCCTCGATAGTCTGACCTAACGGCAGGTTGTCGATAGTCACTACGTATAGCTGTGCACCATCTGCTTGGCTCTCCAACGTCTCGTTTAGTTGCGTCAGGGTATCGGCAACGGAGTAGTCAAGGACATCGGCTCCATCATAGACATAGGGTGAATCGGGCGTGAAAGACGGCTGGCTCGCAGACCTTGCCGCAATAGATGACCACGCCGCAGCGGCGAGGATAATCGCCACGAAAGCAATCAGAAATGCTTCCCAATGCCTGCGGAAAAAAGAGGACCTGCGATTCGGAAATTCATCGCCCTCCGAGTACGTCCAGACTTTGATCTCCACTTCCCTACCTCGCATCCTTCAGCAGAGTCAGGGTGTCGGTGGAATCAATGGTTTGCAGGTTCAATTTAGCTGCGTACCAAGGCGCCGATTCGGTCGAGACGATGTAATAGTCGAAATCGCCTAACGCGAGGTAGGACAGCTTTGCTTTCTTGGATTGCATGCCGTCCACGTAGTCACGGTATGGGGAGACGACTCCCGCCGTACCCTTATCGTCCCAGAGCTCAGGTCGCAGGTCGAAAGGAACTTTCAACCCTTTCCATTCCAGGTAGTTGTAGATGACGGGATCATCGGCATAAATAACGGGGTCGTAGATGCCGCTTTTGACAATCTCCCTCACAAGGGAACCTGCCGAGCGTTCGGAGGCCTGCCAGCAGGACTGTCCTCCATTCGCGACACAGACGCAGCAGTTCGCAACAAGCGGGCCGATTGCGGCAAGGAGGGCAATCAAGGCAGCAGTTTTTGCCGCGTGATGCGATTTAGATACGGAAGGGTCTTCGGTTCCCGTCAGCAGGCTCGCGAAGGCGAGGGCGGATGCAACCGAGAATATCCAGACGTTTCGCCAGTGGAGCATCGTCGCGACCAAGGCGGCGATGAGGATGACCAGCAGCGGGGCATCGACCCGCTTGCGCCCGATGGCGGCGGCCAGCGCGGTGGGAATGAAGCCGACCGCGAAGAAAACGACGCAGAAGCCGTTCGTCGCCTCGAAGGCGGGCTTCATCTCCGATATCACATTTCCGTAAGATGCAGCACCCATCGAGTCGATCACGTAGCGGACGCCGTCGACGCCGTACGGGTTCACGAAGGCGGCGAGAAGCATCGCAGGCAGGGCGATGGTTAACGGGAAGATCTCAGCCAGCATCTCATCGGGGGTGGTGGTTTTGAAATCGGATAGGTCGCGGGGAAGAAGGAAGCAGCCGGCGAGGAAGACATCTAGGAGCCACATGGCTGACTGCATGTTCACGTGCAGTACCGTGATCGCGGGCAGGGCGATGAGATAGCGCCAACCACCGGTATGCTTCCAGCGGGTGCAGACACCGACGGTCAGTGCCATGCATGCCATCGACCATGCCGTAGGACGGACTGAGATGTAGATTCCCGCCCCGAAAAGGGCTAGGCCGATGCAGAACAACAGGCGGGGCAAAGTCAGGCGTTTATCGCCGAATCCTTGGATTGCAAAGGTCAGCGCGAGGGCAACGACGGCGGCGAGGAGGATCTGATAGAGTATCGTGCCGGCATATCCTGCCAGGGTATACGAACCGTAAAGCAGTACATCATGGAGCCACTGCTGGACGACAATCGGCCTGTAGGACGCCAGTGACCAGGGGTTGGCGTACGGGATGCCGTTCTCGACGATTTGCTTTCCCGTTGCGAGCAGGAACCAGCCATCGGAGTCATACGATCCGTTCCCCTGCATGAGAAAGCCTGCAGTGGACATGACGCAGGCAAGCAGAATGAGGAACAGGCGGTCGCGCTTCCCGTCTTGCACGAAAGGCAGCAGGAAGACACGCAGAACGGGAATGCGGAACGGCCAAGCGAGCGGGGCTTCACTTTCAGTTGTCATTCTGCTCCTCCTCCAGGGGCATTCGGACAATCTGCACGCCCGAGCCGCGACGACAGCGGATAGACGAGCCATCCTCGAAGCGGACTATCGGGGCGCGGCCGGTCGCGGTCGATTCGATTTCGATTGAGTTGACGTAGAGCTTCGCCCCATCGGGGAGACGCAGCTTCATGTCTGGGACAATCACGATTCCATCGTCGGTCTGGGGCAGCTCAATCAACCCGCGGTCAACGGCTTCCAGAAGCGTCGAGGCGGTCTTTGCGTTCGCCTTCGCCTCGGAGTCCTCGTAGTAGTACTGGCTGCGGAGCTCTCCGTAAGCCGCGAGGAAATCATCGACGGCTTCCTCGAGCTCCGTCGTGTCGATCTGCCTGCGAAGCCGAGAGATGGCCTCGCTTACCTTGACCGCCGCCTTCATCGAGACCGCCTCGACCAGGCGCTCATCTGGTTTTCCGTCTGGGTGTCGTTACGCTTCCGCAAACCTGTCATCTCCTGTCAGAACGTGCGGAGAGACGGTCCGAGTCATACCGAGTCAGTCAAGCGTAATCAAATTGGAATAGATAGCCGTGCCTCGCACGGTCGGGCGGTATATTCGTCTCTCCTGTTTCATGGCGCTTGGGGTTACGCCAGCACATTCAAAATATCATGAATCCGACGGCTGTGGCAAATGTCAGACATCGAACAGAGAGTCCTCATCGTCATCGAATCCGTCATCATCATCGTCCGCGGCGAAATGCTTCCCGAGGGATGGGTTAGAGGTTGAATCGGAAGGTTCGGGGGCGGCGGAATCGGAAGGATATTCCGAGTCCTCTCCATCATCCGATTCGATAAGTTCTGCACCGACTATTCCCTCGGCGTTCTTCGCCTCGTCCAGCTGAATCTCCTTGTATGCGTCGAGCGGGTAGCCAATAAGGTCGCAAATCTCTTCTTCGCTCATCAAGGGGTTAGCCTTCTTCATATACTTGAAGACGAACACCGCCTGGGAATTCATCGAAGTGACGTTACTGTCCGTGTAGGAAAGCACGCGCTGAGCCTCGAACCTCGCCCCGTTGATGAGCCAATCGCCCGTACCCTGCCGCCAAAGGGCATCCACCGTCCCGTTCGCACGCTGCACGATGATGCGTGAAATCTGTTTGATGCCTTCGCGGGAGCAGAGGAGCACGGAGGTCCCCAGGCGCCTCGATGCAGAGGTGAGGCTGACGGGGTCTCCTTTCGAATCCGTGAGACCTGGAATATCGACGCGCTGTCCCTGGGGCGTTGCGTCATACCAATAGAAATCGAGTCTCAGACCAACCTCGTTTACGAGGTCGAGCCGTAGGTCAAGCTCGGTCATGACGTTTCGGGCTGTCTTGTCGCCCGCACTCATGGCGTTGGTGGCGGTGAAGGCGCTCGTGTCGAACTCCTTCATGCGTCCGTTCTTGTACTCGATAGCAATAATCATGCCTACTCCTTAGTGATGTTTGGTTTTCTGAATCTCGGTCGCATCTTCCTGATGCTGAAAATTGCCGGAATTGGAGGAAGTGCCTGTTGGGTTGTTTGCGGCAAGACCGCCGTAGCCCTTCGCGTCGCGTACATCCGCCATCGCATCAAGGATCTCCTCCTCGGTCATCTTCTTGCGACGGCCATCACCGGTCGCGGAAGACTTGGGGTACTCGATGCCGAGCGAGCTGGCAAGGGAAGACGGATACTCAACGTTAGAACCGCGAACTGTGCGGTCGCGCGGAGCGGCATCATTTTGCTCAATGGTCGTTTTCAGGCGTCCCATGAGTTCCGCTCCCTCACGGGTGCATGGCGTTGCCGCCTTGGCGATGGCCATCGCAGCGGAGCGCTCGTCCTCGTTCATCCAGCGCTCGCGACTGACGAGTCCTTGAGCTTTTTGACGTTGGCTAGCGTATTTTTCTGCCATCGTCTGCTCTATCGATATTGCGGAATACTGCTTGCCCAACGTTGAGCCTTTGACTTTTCTGGATTCGGGGTCACTTGGATGGTGATAGACGATGTCGCCGTTACGGTTGTAGTTGACCTTGATGCCGAGTTCGGCGAGCTTCGATGCGAAATCGACAGGGCCTTTGGAAACGCGCATCGCGACGTCCACGCGGTCTCGGATATCATCCTTCCAAGACCAGCCTTCACGAGTTTCGATTTGCCGCTCCGCCATGGTATCGGAGTCTCCGAATCCACGCGGGACGACAAGACGCATGGCGCGGCCGTCATCGGTCCTCATGGTTGTGTACGAAAGACCGGTGAACTTGTCGGAATTGGTTGAGTCGGGCTTACCGTCACTTGGCCGTCGGCTGGCGGTCAAGCTGTCCGTATATGTCTCGGGAATCAATTGTTCGACCGAACGACGCTCATCCAACTGCTGCTGCATGGCCTCGCCAAAGTCTTCAACTTTGGCACCCTTCGCCTCGTTTGCAAGGACGTTATCGAGCGCCGCCATGGCTCGGTCGAGCCTCTTGCCGCGGGAAACTTTCAAGCCCTTTTCGTCCATTTCAGCCTGAGTGTATGACTTGCCATCGGTGGCGAAGGCGTGCCAGCCTCGTTCAAGCGACATGGTTTGCAAGTCAGCTCGCATCGCTTGGACAACCTTAGTCGTAAGAAGACCGGAGATGCGGCGCTTGGTCTCGAGCTCAGTGTTGTTGATGACGATGTGCGCGTGCAGGATGCCCTGTTTTCCTTCGGCCTCGCGGGCGGTGTTGTCATCGTGATAGGCGATGGCCACCTCGAAGCGCCCGATGCCCTCCCCTTCAGGGCCGCGCGAGTCGAACCATTTGGAAGCCCACTCGTTCACGAAGTCGCGGAAGTCATCGAGCTCTACGCCATTGTCCTTTTCGTCGAGCGAGATAATCATGTGCTCGTAAGTACGAACCTTGGTGTCCTTTTTGACCGGCACATCGTTGCCGAAAATCTCGCGGGTTCGGTCCATCACTTTCGCCCAGTCGCGGCCTTTCCAGTCGCGATCGGTGAGGTTCAGGAAATCCTTGTCCAGGGCGCGGTCGTTCTTGAATAGATAGTAGCGAATCCATTTGACTGAGCTATGACCGGAGAGGGGCTTCATATAGGTCATGAGCCATCGCCGTCCTTGAATTGACTGGGACGCGTCGCGGTGTGTTTTTTGCCGCGAACTCGGCGACGGCGCTCGGGTTCGATTTTATTGATAGGGGCCTCAGATAAAGCGAGACCGATGGCGGTCAGGTTGATGGACGGAGTCTTGGACAGGGCCTCCACCTGGTCGGCGAGGGCCTTGAGTCGTTCGTAGATTGCCTTGTTCTGCTTTGAGAGGCGCTCGTAGAGTTCGATGATCTCGGTGCGCTCCTCTTGGGAGAGGGCGCGATGGTTGCCGTACTTCTTGATGATGCGATTTAAGGCACGGACTGCCTGGTTGTAATTGACACCGATAGCGCGAACCTCATTCGAGATGGATTCCAAGGCGCTGTCTGTGATGGTTTGGATTTCCAAACTATCCGTCTGGTCGGCGGACTGCGTGAGGGTGAGGTCTGGACCGAGCGGACGGGTGAGCGATTCGGTGCCCGGCGTGGCGTGACGGATGGAGGACAGGTCAAGTGTGACGGGTAGCGCGATGAGGGTGCGTAGGTAGTCGCTGCGGCTGGCATTGAGGGCATCGGCGCGGGCGTCGAGGGCGGTCAGGTCTGCGGTCGGTAGGCGGACCGTGACGCGGCGGGTGGCAGGTTGTGAGGCGCTTGGAGGCGGCAAAATGTCGGACAGGCTTGCCGTAGGCATTTCGTGTGGCTGGCTGGGCTGCGCTTGGGTCGACATGGAGGTCGGCGTTTGGGGCTTCAAAATGTCAGACATTTGGGATGCGTCGGGGCTTATGCCTGACAAATTGGGTGTGGCAGCCTGGGATTCATTTTCATCTGTCGAAATGTCTGACATTTCGTATCTCCTTAACTACGGCCGATGGTGAGCTTCACGAGCAGGCCGTCCGTCAAGCGGATTTAAATGTCTGACAGCCTGTCTGACATTTCGCTTGACGGGAGCGAGCGGAGCGACGCGATTACAGGCCGCTAGCGGCCCCAGCTGCGGCTTTGCCGCAGGTTCAATGTCTGACATTCCTAATGTCTGACGTTGAACGAAGCTGGCGTGCAAAATGGCCTTATGGGTAGTTTGGGGCACGTTCTTTGGCAGGCTCAGGTGTTGCCGCAGCGGCATCCACAATTGGTAAGGCCGTTTTGCACCTGCCGCCTGACCGCAGGGCAGGCGGCCGCGCCGCGGGGTGATCGGCTTCTGCTTAGGGCAATTTCTGCTATTCCGTGGCGTGTGGTCAGGATGTTGGGAAATGTCTGACAGGTTGCTATTGGTTGCCTGGGCAATGTCTGACAATCCCATAGACGGGGAGCTAAAATGTCTGACATGGCATAACGTTCGTAATGAATGTCCGACAATGAAACAGATGGGGAATAGGGCTAACAAAGGGGTTGCGGGCGATGAAAGTAGGTGTGTTCTGAGGATTCGCTTGGCAGGGGAACACAGTAATCTGAGATTCAGATTAGGTGGCTCAATCCCCTATTTGGCGAGTGGTTTAGTAGCCTGTGATCGAGTTCTGATGTGTGTGCAGCAATTAGTAAGTTGTATACGGGTTCCGATTTAAACGAGAGCGGGAATAGTTCGACAACAAACTATTTGTAAGGTTAAACGGGTTCTAGCAATAAGATTTGACGCTGATTTGGTTGTTGTTCGTGAGTGAAATCGATATTTGCAAATGCCTTTGTATTAACTTGGAAAGTCGGTAAATGGGTTCCGTGCAACGCAAAACGATGGTGCGAACGCTTCGTGTTTGATGATTGCTGGCAAACAGAAAGCCAGTTCTTCCAATTTAGAAACGCAAATTGACTACTTATTATTAAAGGGCGGGTAGCTGAAATAGAAAAGAAAAGCGCTTTGCGTAACGATTGATGCACGACGTAAATTAAAAACTGGTTGCAGTTCTGAGACTGAAAACGTTATTCGATATAAAGGAAATCAAAAACTGCTGGAAGTTTTATTGCATAGCAATATGGGCTATTTAAGTCGGTTGTGAAGCTATAATCGCCTTTGGATAAAAAGAATAAGAACAAATAGTGATACTGCGGAGTGCCATTCAAGGCACTCCGCTTGGTTTGCAAATTGCTTTAAATCGCACACAGGACAGAACCCGCGCCCAGAAATTGCAAACTGAAATCAGCGTGCGTAAAGGACGGAAGTAATTGCTGAAGAAAACTAATGAGCGGTAAAAACATGTGGACATTGGTGAGCTGATAGGTTTCCGCTCTCGCTTCTGCGTGTGAATCAGACACTAACTTCTGCCATATTTGATAGGATGCAATGGCAACCCTAACGAGTGGGCAGATAGATTCCGTTTGATTCCTAAAAAGAAAACGGGCAAAAATTCGCAGAATACAATCCCAAATAGGCTGCGCAATTCAAATGCATCGGCATTTCGATGGAATTATAAGAATATGAATAATAACAAACAGCGATGCCGCGGAGTGCCATTCAAGGCACTCCGCATGCCTTTCAATTAGTCTCAAGTTGGTATTCGGTTGGTATCTGGACTGTAATTTAAAATTGAAATTAGATCTGCCCTATAAGAATCTCAGCCCTGCTGAATTAAATGTTCGCTGGTGTTTTGAAGCAAAAGCAGTGCATCGGCAATTGAAATTCTTTAGGACGGTGAGTTGAAATCAGATAGCAAAGTAGATCTAAATCATCGTCTGAAAGCCTGTGAAGATGCTCAACCTATTCATGCATGAAAAAGGCGGCAACAAAAATGTCGCACCTCTGTCGCAGTAATGTCGCACCTCGGCCGCGAAATTAAAAAACTATCGGCCGAATATAGTCCTGCCAGGCTCTTCTGCAACGAGCCGATGAACATCTAAATCAGCTATCAAGACTGCTTTTGAAGAAAGAAAATGGGTCAATCCAAAATGAATTGACCCAATAACTTGAGGCTGGAAATATATAAGAAGCGAGGGTACAGATAATCCTAAAGGAAGAACTGATTGTCCTTTTCTTCCTTTTTAGACTGTTCTTCAAGCTCGAAATCAACCTTCCAATCGCCGCGAACGACACGGACGATAATCAAGCCGATCGTAAACGCTACGATAACGAATACGTAGATCGCCTCGAACATAAACAGCTTTTGAAATAGATAGACGGCTGCAAGCGCTTTTGCCTTTGCCGCCGCAGCCATCCATTCATGCTTGATAACCTCAAAGAAGATGATAGATGCAATCGAGAAGACAATCGATCCGATCGATACGCCACTGAGAAGTTTGCAAAGAATACTCGTGCGTATCGCGGCTGAAATATCTTCGACCAGCTTCTCAAGTTTTGCATGGATGCTATCAATGAACTGCTTTCGTTTATCAGTTCGCCGCTGCTTCTTCTCGGCTCGAGCCTGTTTCTTTTTGAGGGCGTTCTCCTCTTTAATCTGCTTTGCCTCGAGTCGCTCGGCCTTTCTTTTCTCAATTGCCTCGGCTCGGAGCTTCTCCTCGTGGCGCTTGTGTTCGGCTTCGATTCGGTCGATAATCTCACGGTATTCATCATGTGAGACGATCTTTAGGTCGCTCGTGCCGGGGTGTTGTAAACCGGGGCGGCAATCTGCACACGCCTTGCCGCATGAGAAGAGCCCCGTGCGGGAGCATCCGCGCTCGCAACGGTTGCATGGAGAATAGAGTCCGTCGCAGTTGCGGTTCTCTAGTTCGGACTCCACAATTGCCTTTAAATCTAGGTCTTCCAGTTTCGTACGCTTCATCTGCACCTACTCCGCCTTGCCGTGGTCGATGCAATATGGGGCGATTCGATAACCGTTGGGCGCTTCTTTAGAGCCGACCCTGTCCTTATATTTGAAGAGGAGGACACGATGACCGACCAGATCACGTTCCCAAATCTTCTTTACCGCGCTCTTATGGTTAGAATCAACGCGCTCGGAACGGATCTTCTCCTCCTTTTCTCCGTTGTCCGCTTGGAATTTAATCAGGTAACGCTTCGAAGATTCCTCGAACTCAATCGAGTTAATCGTTGCCGCGATTCGTACCGAACGGCCAATCATGGAGGGCAACGAGCGCTCGGCTGTGAGACGTTCCAGCTTTAGCATTTCCTGGGCAACGGCGAGTTCTAGGTTGTCGCCCTTCCGGCCGCTCAAGAGCAAGGCGAAATACGCCATACGAATGGTTGCCGAGTCGAATTGGGTATCGTTATCCATCTGTCCTCCTAATGTGGGAATTAGTTCTTACATCTTGGGACAGGCTGGATATATCCAGTGTGATTTGCCGCTGCAGCAATCTCACGAGCGAACCGAGGGCGATTGAGGGACGATTCGGCACTGTTTTCAGTGCTTTTGGCAGTGGTCGGGCAACGGCCGATCGCATTGTCGCGTCTAGAAATAGCTAGAATGGCTATAATCGGAATAGACTATCGTATATCTGAAAGAGGTATCCAGTGCTTGAACGAATCGGTTCGTCCGACGCCATTCGCTATATGGTGCAGGATTGCGGTATGACACTGCAGGATGCATCGATTAAAACCGGCAAGCAGAAGGGCAGTCTGTCGACGCGCCTGCACAACAATACGCGATTCACCATCGATGAGTTTGTCAAGATCTGCGATGCGTGCGGCTGGCAGCTCGTGCTTAAACGTGGAAATAAACAGTTCGACCTGCGTGGGATTGACGAGAACAAACCGCGGACCGATGTGAAAAAGTAGCGCTCTGATCAGCTTTCGTCGCGTTTCTTCCAGTAATTGCATCGGTTCGAATGGGCGGTCTCGAACTCATGACCGTCCCTGCGGTGGCATATGTACTCTACTTTCGTATCTTCGGGACGGTGCAAATCGTCCCGAACGTTTCCGTTGCAAGTGCAATAGAGGCAGTCCGCGCATTTTCGTTTAGCATTTTCGGCTTGTTCCAAGGAGCGCCATTCTGCTCTGATCATTCCATCGCTTATGGTCATTGATAGGTCACTTTCCATTCATCATCCAATAGAAGCGATGCCGCGGCATGCTTCGCTCTAGGTCTAGCCATTGGGTTGCAACTGTTTCAGCCCGCAGGACGGTCTTAGACGTATGCGAAATCAACAACGGTCTTGCCATCGGCCATGAGTTGCTTGGAGGCAGCCAGGGCTGCAAGGTTATCGATACGTTCCTGTTTCGAAAGGGTTCCGAGACGGGTCATAGGGTGATACGGCATCGGATTGGGCTTGCTTTTGAGAAGCTCCGCGGTTCGGACCTCAATCGTGTCAGCGTAATCCTCCAGGAAGTCCCATGCCTCGTCTACCGGCAGCATCGTGTCGCGCTTGGGGTTCTTCCAGTCTTTTACCGAGCGACCTGTAATGCCCAGCCCCATTGCAATCTCTGACGTCGGCACTCCCAAGATATCTGCCCAGGCGGAAAACTCGGCCTTCGGATCGAGGTCGGGAAAATCGTCCAAATGCTGCTCGATCCATTCATTATCGCGGCACGCATAGACAAATGAGCACTCTATATCCTTAGCCTCAAGTTGGTCGGCAACGAGATGACTCGCTAGATTGTAGAGGCCCATCGGTTCGGTCTCGGGCAGATCCTCGTCGCGATACCAGCGAAGGATATGTCGGCCAAACTTCTCGGCAGACTCATTCGCTTCATTCAGGCAATGCATTGTAAGGTTTCCGAGCTTCTCGGTTTGGTCGTAGACCCAATCAAAGGCGTCCTTGACCGGAACGCAATCGAGTTCAGGGTCGAGCCATTTGCGCACGCTCGACACGCGGACATCGATGCCTCGTGCGAGGTCTTCGGGCTTGAGCCACAAGTTATCGAGCTGGGCCTGCATTGAACATTTGAAGTCGAACATAATCGTTCCTTCCTGTAGCGGGGTCGCATGACTCATTGCAGTCATGCATTTTGTCTAATTCTATCAGTACGATAGCGAACCAACTCCACTCAAATCGGCGCTAATTTTCCTATGGCCATATATAGGAAATGGATGGGGAGGGCATCGCCCTCCCCTATTTGGTGTCGGTCGCTATGCGCAGGATGCGATGCGGTCGCCTTGACCGAAGCCGTAACCGTCCTGCCTGCCGGCATCCTCGATTGATGAATCTGAGGAGACGGTAATGGGGCGGGGCTTCATCTTTTTGCAGTTCAGTTCGTCATTCATGTAGCGGTTGACGCTCTCGGGCACCACAATCGCCAAGGCCATGGTCTCGTCTTGCTCGAGCTGCTCGCGGTAGGAGTTCTCGAGGCCCTCGATGAAGCCGAGGCAATAGCTATTCTTTACACCCGCGCGGCGCCCAATCTTGGTTCCATCCTGCTCGAAACGTTTGTCGCAGAACTTCTTGAAACACGTCTCAATCGCGTGCTTGGTGGCGCGGAAACAACCGGCTGCGACCGTGGCGTCCTGGCTTTCACCGACAAAAACGAAACGGCTACCGGTCACGGTGTGACGACCGCTCCAATAGTCATATGCGCCATGGCTCGTCTGCATGTAGTAGCGGCAACGGTAGTTCTTCGCGATAACGTATGCGAGGACCTTGACCCATTCCGGAACGCGCTTGCCGAGATCTTCGGCATACTCGTTGACATCGGGGGCATCGTCGTCGAGGTCGATATCGTCGATGGTCATGTTGTTCGCGGCAAGGAGGCGCTGGAGGGCAAGGGATGCCGCCCTGGCTTCGCCCTCGGAAGTCGCGCCATCAATCATGGCGAGAATCTTCTTGAGCTTGGAATCGATAGGGTTCATGAGGTATCTCCCTTCGGGCGTGCGAAACGCCTTTCGTTTCGCTTATCGAGATATAGTATAGTTGAATATGGGTAGGGATGCAAGATCTATTGCGAAAAACGAGAACAAAAAAGCGGTCGCGAAACCGCCTTTGGGTTAACTTTGGTGCGGTATCATCGGTAAAACGAACTTAGACAGCTCGGTCAATTTGATATAGGCGTAGGGATCCCAATCGTCCTTTCCGTCCCTGCATGCAAGCAGTTTCTTGAGCCTGGTTTGGGCTTTTGCCTGTACCTCACGCCGATTGTATCCATAGTCATCGCAAAGGTTCCCGACAATATCGAGAATCTCACGTCTCCCAGTCGCGCGATTCTCGAGATCTTGAAGCATTTCGTTCTTCAATTCGATCCCGTAGAGCTTATCACCGAGAAGTTTTACCAGCGCGTCTTTCTTGAGAACTAGCATCAGCTTAGAACCACCTTTCTGCAACATGCAAAGTCTCCCGCATGCACGCCCGTATCGTTCAATTCACGTTTGATTGAGGCTGTCGACGAGGGGAGACGCCGCCAAGTCGATATAACGGCGCCTCCCCTGCGATGAAACCTAATACAAGTCTGCCGCTCGGAATTGGGACTCGGCGAGCCAATAGCCAGCCGATTGACCTAGCTCCTCGGCGGCCTGCCTTGCGACACGCATGGCACCGTTCTTAGCCGTGCTACTTGCCGCTCGGTCGCCTGCATCGGCGGCGTCCCAACTCTCGACTATGTAGGCCGCGATTGTCTCGATATAGTCCTGTTTTAGCATCGGAAGTGTCTCCCTTCGGGCTTGCGGAACGCCTGTCGTTCCGCTTGTGGAATATATTATAGTTGTATTTGGGGCGGATTGCAAGATCTAGCTAGGAGAATAGCATGAAAAAGGCGATCTTTCGACCGCCTTATATCTATGCTGCGTCCAAAACAATTTCTTTGCCAGTGTCTGTTTGCTTACAAACAAACGGTCGGTCGGAATCATAGTTATCGGTAACTCCCCAGCAACTGAAGCACAGACCATTCTCGTCTGCTTCTTCACTCAATACGTCCTCGACCAGCGCTTTAAAATTGGGAAGTGCCGTCTCATTCTCCGTATCCTTATCTGCGTCCAAGATTTCTTTTCTCTTGGCGATGCACTCAGAAATATACTGTTCTGCCAAGGCACAAAAAGCATCTGTGTATCGAACGTAATTCAACATATTCAATCCTTCCAAATTGGTTTGCGGAACGCCTGTCGTTTCGCTTGTTGCATATAGTATAATTAAATTTGGATTTGGATACAAGATCTAGCTGGGAAATGATATGGAATAAACGGCTTTGGGAGCCGTCCTTTCCGTTCTATTGTGCATGTTCTGTCAAGGAGGTCAGTACGATTTTTTGGTTCTCCCCTTTCAGCTCTCTTTTGGCTATCGAGCGGAAGTCCTCGGTATAGTCGGGGTCGTTCCCGCTGCGCCAGTCCTCCGGCATCTCTTACCAGGCACTCTCATAGTCATCTGACGTGCAATCGTCTATATAGAAATAGAAACCGTTCGTGTCTTTCAGCGCACGCATGGTTTTATCGAGATCTGCGTCCTTAGACATATCCAAATCAAAGAACCATGTCCTGGTCTCGGTGTACATCACGGTCTTCTTCATTATCGGTTCCTCTCAAGGGGCTGGAAACTTATGTGATCGCTACCGAACTAATGTAATTCCATTAGTTCGGTTCATGCTGCTGTTCATGCCGTGACCGCATATGCGAGGCGGTCACGGGCAGAGGGGCATCGGATAAGCCGATGCCCTTTTCTCTCGATATCGGAGGAATACCACTTCCTCAGTGCTCTCTATTCCCTGTCGGGATTATTTCGCTCGAAGCGGTGGAAAGCCTGAAAGACGGGGCTTTCCCCGTCTACGTCAGCTGTGCGCCCATCAGCAAGGGCAGCTGCGAGCTCCCTGACCCCATCAATGAGTTGATTTGCAGTCGAAACGCCGTATATGTCGTAACTCGAGAGGCAGTTCCATATCTCGAAGCGCTTATGCCATGGCATCGACGTGGTTTGACTATCAACGAGCGCTACAGCTTCGGACGCGATTTGCTCGCCGAAATCTTCGGCGGCAAAGGCGAGAAATGCGTCTCGAGTATCCGACACGAAATCCTCGGCTGTGTAGGTCGCCGTCACGGAATAATTGGACTCAACAATACCGGTCTCGCTATCTTTTGTTTCGGTAAGGATGCCAAATACAAGCTCTGGGGCGGCTATATCCTCTAGACCGCGTCGGTTGCAGAATACGACTTCGTGTCGGTAGATGGTCTCCGCCAGGCGCTGGTACCCGCGAAGCTCTCGCCTCGCGAAGTTCAGGCTCGAGCGAAACTCGCCGCTTCCAAAAGCCCCGCTAACCTCCCGATCGCCGATAAATGCTGTTGCCAGATAGCTTTTCGTAGCCATGTCAATTCCCTTCTACTAAGGTCTGCGAAACGCCTAACGTTTCGCTTGTTGACATATAGTATAGTTGCTATATGATAGGGATGCATGATCCTCTAAGAAAAATATAAGGAGTACCGAGGTATCGATACTCCTAGCAACTATTCCTCTTCAAAATCGAATGCATCGGCAAAGTCTCTGTCCAGCAATACAGCTTCCTCCTCGAGCGCCAGATGAAGGTCTGTTTTGGACAGGGCCAGATTAACCCCGCAAAGGGCCAGTATGTCCGCATCGACCGGAATAGCATAGGCATCAAACTTCTCAAGTAAATCGAGGTCACCGGCCACCAATGCCTGGAAGTCCTGTGCTGCCTCGCGTCCCCGCCCCGGCAAATACCTCGAACAGCGGCGGAAAACCGAATCTCTAGAATCAAAGGGGTAAATTGCCGCGCCCACGTAAATGCTTCCGTCCTGCGATTTATAGGCGACGACATTTGCTCGGCTGTAGGCATCCGAATATTTAAAATCAACTACCATACGTACCGCCAATCTATAGACTGCTGGATAATTCCATTGCGAAAAAACGCGGAACGGCTATCGTTCCGCCAGTTGCATATGTCAAAAGGCGGGCAATCTTTCGACCACCTGCCTTTTGGTTCCTACTGGTCTCGACGCTGGGCCATGAATTCGATATCCTCGATGACCACCTCGAGCTTGGTACGATGCTGTCCTTCCTTCTCCCACTGGGTGAAGCGGAGCTTCCCCTCGATGGCAATCTTGTCGCCTTTCTGCATGTGCTTGGAGACTGCCTCGGCACGGGTTCCGAACATCGAGCAATCGACGAAATTGGGGTAATCCTCCCACTCGCCGGTCTGCGCGTTGCGACGGCGGTCGTTGACGGCGAGGCCGATCGAGAGGACGGGGGGTACCGCCTGCGGTAGCGCGGAGCTCGGGGTCACGGGTGAGGTTACCGGAAAGCAGAACGCGATTGATAGACATGGTGTGTGTTCCTTCCACTAGGGTCTACGGGATGCCTTTCATCCCGCTTGCTGACATATAGTATAGTTGAATATGGGCAGGGATGCAAGATCAAATCGAGAAAAGATCGAAAAAGGTTTGGAGTAATCGAACTGAGCTCAAGGGTTCAAGGTAGTGTATCTAATGGAAGAGGGCGAGCACTACCGATCGCCCTCTAGACTATCTATGCAGTCCTCGTGTGTCCTACCTATCCAATCACAACGCACTTGGGAACACGGTAGTAAGCGCAGTCCTCATCGGTAAGCACGCCGACAAGATCGGCAAAGGTTGTGTATCCATCGTTTTTCTCCGGGTCATTCGGTGTGAAAACACGGGGGACATAAATCATATTACCCTCCGCGTCAGTCGACAATCCCACAGGCATCCTCGCTATAGACTTGTCGATAGAGATCAGTTCGTTCAGCCTGGACATCAGCTCGCGCACCGTCATGGGGCGGATCAGGCCGTCGTCCACCCTGGTCACGTACCTGGAAATATCGTTCGCGTTGGACATTTGAAGTTCCTTCCTCTGAGGCTTACGGGACGCCGTTCGCCCCGCTTGTTGACATATAGTATAGTTGTATATGGATAGGGATGCAAGATCAACCAGGAAAATAGGATGAAAAGGGCACAGGATAGGCCGATGCCCTTTTGTTGGGACTAATTGCCAAACAGGTCGCGGTAGCTTTCGTCGTTCCACTCGGCAATCGGGTCATCGCAGCTGTCGTCGGACTCGACCTCAGTCTTGAGCGAATACTCGCTGCAGTTCTCGAAGTCATTCCAGAAAGCATCGCTCTCTATGATTCGACCCAAACGCTCTAGGGCATCATTCTCGTCCTTGCCCTCGACAACGACCAGACCTTCACGATGCTCGGTGACCTTGATGGTGAAGTTCTTCATGGGGGTATCTCCTTTCGGGTTTGCGGGATGCCCTTCATCCCGCTTGTTGACATATAGTATAGTTGAATATAGAGTGAAAAACAAGATCGATTTCGAAAAATGGCATGAAATAAAGCGGCACGGAAACCGTTTATCAAAGTACGATTTATTCGCTATCACACAGCGATTTCAAAACCAAATCTCGAGCCTCTCCCTCGAGTTCCCTATCCGCGACCTTTCGAAAATATTCGGTAGCATGATCGCAGCATGTGCGCTTTTCGCCTGATGATAGTTCATCCCACTCGCTCTTATATTCATCCTCGGCGCGGTCGGTCAGATAATAATTAAAACCCTCGGTTCCAACCAACGCCGACAATGCCTCCTCGACCTGTGCCCCCTCGTCAACATCGAGCTCGAAGTACCAAGAACGAGTTTCAGTGAACTTAAAGACTTTCTTCATGCCTGTTTCCTTTCCAATACAAGGCGTTCATGGAGATGGATGAGCGCCCACTAAACCAGATGCCCTTTAAAACTCCTGTATCTGCGAGAGGTCGATTAGGGTGTCCAAGACGCCGATCTGGTCTTCCAGAATATCCAAGTCATGCTCCACCTTCTGGAATATATACTCCCCAAAATCACAGTCCTTGGAGTGCAACCTGACCTCAAGCAAAAGCCCGATTCTCTCCATGGCCAGACGCATCCGCTCGTAGTTCACAAGGATGCGATCTCGAAAAACGCCCTCCTCAGGTTCCTCAAGCACTTTAATCTTACCGATCATGCGATGCGCCTCGTGGTTCAAGCCTCGAACCCTGGCAATCGTCTCGATTTCCTTTCGATTAGGTTGCATCATATCCTCCTTTTACCCGTGTGCGCCAGAGCGCACACGGCCTTCAATCTACTCGTCGGTTCCGAACATCAAGGCACCGATACCTGCGGTGTAGTGGGAATCGAACCAGCGCCAGACACCTTCGACTAGCGGTTCGCCCTGCTCGAAGATGAACCAATCCGTCCCCAAAACGCCGTCCAGCTCGTCAGGGGTGTAGTCAATCGGAACGTTTCCCAGCTCGCGCCATTTGCGCTCGAGAAGCTCATCCGTGTAGGCAGTCATTGGGTACCTCCAAAAGGGTTTGCGGGATGCCTTTCATCCCGCTTATTGACATATAGCATAGTTGAGTATGAGCAGGGAAGCAAGATCGGTCAAGGTAAAAGACACGAAAAAAGGCGATCTCGCGACCGCCTTTTGTTCGGAGCTAGCTGTTATCCTTGAGGACCTCCACAGCATCGTAGATGATGGCCGAAATATAATTGCCGAATCCGGTCATCTGATTGCCATGGAAACAATGCCTCGGCAGGCGCTCGAGGTGCGCGGCGAGGCATTCAAGGTTCTCGATTTCATTCGCGCGAATGAGACGCTTCTCGGCTTTAGATAAGGATTCTTCGAATTCAAGGTTCTTGTCCCTCATGAGCGTGTCGAGATCATAGCCTTCACCGGGCTGGCTCGCCAAATATTCAGCCGCTTCCTTGCATTCCTTTGCAACCTCATCCAAGCTCATCATTTCCTCAGTCATTGTTGTTTCCTTTCTCTGTAGGGTAATAGTCGATAAGGTAGGGAGCGCCGTTGCACTCCCCCTGTCGGCGGTTACAGACACTATGACCCAATCCAGGGGCACGGAAACGACAGGAGCCCCCGCTCGTGACCGCGGGTCGGGGCTGCGACAATGTTGTTGAAGTGCCAGAGGCGCAGCCGCGCCGCAACGAGGTTGGGAGGCTCCCGTGCCTAGATATTCTACCGCCTTCGGAATGGACGTACACCTCAGGTCCACCACCGTCTGCGCGCTCGACGCAGAGACGGGCGAGGCCGTGACGAGGAGGTTCCGCGGCAACCCCTGGGGCGAGGTCGCGGAGTGGATGTCGGGCTTCCCCGGCCCGTCGCTCGCCGCCTACGAGAGCGGCTACCTCGGCTTCGCCCCGCAGAGGGAGCTCTCCGGGCTCGGCGTCGACTGCGTCGTCGCGGCCGTCTCCAAGGTCCCGAGGTCGGCTGCCGACCTCTCGTCCAAGAACGACCGCAACGACGCGGCCAGGATGGCCAAGGCGATACTGTCGCACGACGTCACCCCGGTATGGGTGCCGTCCCCCGAGATCGAGGGGCTCAGGGACCTCGCCGCCGCCCACGACGCGGCGACCGCGAGGCTCGCGGCGGCGAAGCAGCGGCTCCTGGCGTTCCTAGCCCGCCGCGGCTATGTCTACGGCGGCGCGACGCCGGCCGGCAACCCCCGGAAGTACTGGACGTACGGCTTCCTCAGGTGGCTCGACGGCATACACCCCGCCGACGACGGAGGCATCCGGGCGCTTGCGGCGCTGAGGAACGAGGTCGAGGCGGCCGACGAGACGAGGGAGGCCCTCCTCGCCGAATACAGGGCCGCCGTCGCGGCGGGCCCCCTCTCGGCCGAGGTCGAGGCGCTCCAGTCGATCAAGGGGTGCGGGTTCGCGCTCGCCGCCGCCTTCGCGTCCGAGGTCGGCGACTTCTCGAGGTTCCGCTCCGGCAGGCAGGTGACGGCCTACTTCGGCCTCGCCCCGAAGCAGAGGTCGAGCGCGGACTCCTGTTAGCGTCAATATATTTTTCACCATTTTCACCAACGTATTTTCGCCAATCGCGCCAACGCGGATGCGCCGGATTCGCCAACGCGGATGCGCCGCTTTCGGCGTCTAGGCTCCCTCCTCCTTCCCG
>ENA-OQDL01000542-OQDL01000542.1-human-gut-metagenome-genome-assembly--contig:-NODE-542-length-23751-cov-4.877243_pt1 | contig 23751 bp, 20 predicted proteins | sample MGYA00242782_ERZ504609 | MGnify/ENA primary metagenome ERZ504609 (study PRJEB26092, sample SAMD00036320) | human gut metagenome | host: Homo sapiens | study: EMG produced TPA metagenomics assembly of... | reverse complement strand
AATTGTTAATTATACCGTTCCGGATTGATTACCAACCTTGTATAATGAACGCATCCCCATTTGACAAATGCCATATCTTTCTGTAAAATCAATGCCTGACGTTCACGCACTCCAGCTTTTGTGCCTCGAACTTTGTAGCATAGCAAATATCCATAATTTTACTAAAATGGCTTGGTTCCGTCCCGTGTCGACGGAATATTTCAAACGTAGAACCACAAAGATCTTCGCTCATCAAATAAGAAAAACGTTTCGGAAAATAACCATCTTCCACCATCACAGGTACCCCATCACATTTGCGTACACGAAGCACTCTTAAAATCGGTTCTTCCTCTGGGACATGAAGGTGATGGCTGATAGACGGCAAATTACTGACCCATCCTGCAGATATCAATTCTGAAGACGGTACCTTACCATCCTTAATACACATTTCTGTAAATCCTCTCATCTGCCCTTCGTTAAAATTATTTAATTTCCTGGCTGAAACGAAAGTTCCGATTCCCTGACGTTTTGTTACATAGCCTTCGTCTGCCAAGATCTCGAATGCTTTACGCACCGTGATACGGCTGACATTATATTCTCTGCTGATATCCTGCTCTGAGCCTAAACGGTCATCTTCTTTTAAAATGCCATCTCTAATCTGTGCTTTTACTGAATCCACAAGCTGCTGATACAATGGAGTAGAATATTCTTTATTAATAGCCATATCATTCCCTCATTTCTGTCCTTGTAACAAGAACATAGTTGTTATAATACATCTTATACTGATTTTAACATATTCATAAAAAAGTACAACCTTTCATCTTTCTTATATAAAAAATTTATCATCAATGCACAATATCAGGCATTTTACTGTCCGCGGCCGCCGGAAAGAATTTCATAAATTCCGGGAACTGTATGTTTTAACAGCTCTCCCAGGACCTTGCTTATACCAAGGATCAGAAAAGGCATAGTCAGGAAAAATACTGCTGCAGCCCCCTGATTTCCTTTAAAAAGTACAGCTCCGGCTTTGTTAAAGAAACGGGCCCATGGAAAATGGATGGCATAAAGGAAAAAGCTGTTTTTTACTGTAGAAGTGGCTGGTCTGAAGGGTATTTCTTTTAAAATACTGTAGAAAATAAGCACTCCCAGTAAACGGGTCAGAACAGTATGGACCGGTGTAAAATGTAAAGTTGCTCCAGGTCTTCCAAGAAACCATAGGGTAAGCCAGCAAAGAATAAGAATGGCAAACCAGATTTTTTTCCCGGAAGATGTATTTTCTCCTTCCACCTTTTCAGAAAAAAGCACAGCATACCCGGCTGCACTGTAGTAGAACAGAGCATCCAGATTTAAGATGGGTAAAACTTACATTTTTCCACAGAGCAGTTATAAGAAGGAGCAACCATAACAGACCGCTCCATTTCCGGCAGATGATCCAGTACAGAAAAGGCGCCAGAACCACTAAAAGCAGCAGCTGGAACAGATACCAGAACACGGGATTATATTTATAATATGCTACCGCCTGAAACAGTTCTTTTAAACCAAAAGCAACCGGCTCTTTTCCAATGATCTTTTTCACAAAAGAAAGCCTTGTGACTACAACGTAACCCAGATAATAAAGAATATTCCACAAAACATAAGGAAGAAGAAGGCTTTTGCACCGGCTCTTCCATTTGGAAACTGTTTTTGAAAACTGAAAATTTCTATAAAAAAGATAAGCAGAGATCATAAAAAAGCCAGGAACTGCAATCTGCCCCAAAGTCTGGGCGAAAAAATTCTCCAGGCTGTAAACCATTGTTTCCCTTCCTAATTCCCCTAAAAACAACTCTGTATTTTCAGAATGGACCCATACCACCATCAGGCTGAGGATAAAACTCATCCACCAGATATGTTCCCGAAACCATTTTTCCCTCATATCTTTTTTTCCAACTTTCTGCCAAAAGGGGCCATGCAAAACAGCTTGTTTCCTGCTATTTTGTCACAGCCCCTGTAAACTTATATGTTATATAACTGGATCAGCGCTCCTGGTTAAGCATTATTTTCGCTGTTTTTAGCTGCCTGCTGCTCTTTATATCTTTCAAGAAGCTTGTTGATCCTCTTGGTAGGTGTCAGCAGATCGCTTAAGGATGCGTCATGGTTCAGGTTATCAATGATAAGGGCAATGTACTTGCTCATATCTACATCAATATAGTATGGTCTGCTTAACAGATCTGGTGTCTGGTATACCAGGTTGGTAGTAAGGATACGGTCAATGAGACCATCCTGATAATACTGGTCAAACTTTGCAAGTCCGCCGGTGAACAGACCGAAAGTAGCACAGATAAATACTTTTCTTGCTTTTCTGCGCTTTAATTCCTTTGCAACATCTAACATGCTCTCGCCGGAAGAGATCATATCATCAATGATCAGTACGTCTTTTCCTTCTACGCTGGAACCTAAGAACTCATGAGCAACGATCGGGTTTCTGCCGTTTACGATCTTGGTGTAATCACGGCGCTTATAGAACATACCCATATCCAGTCCCAGCATATTTGCGAAGTAGATGGCACGGCTGGTACCGCCTTCATCCGGGCTGATGACCATCATGTGGTCGCTGTCGATCTGCAGATCCGGCTCATTCTTTAACAGATGCTTTAAGAACTGATAGATCGGCTGTACAGTCTCAAATCCCTTTAACGGAATTGAATTCTGTACTCTTGGGTCATGTGCATCGAAAGTAATGATGTTTTCAACACCCATATTTACAAGTTCCTGAAGAGCCATTGCACAGTCTAAGGACTCTCTTCCGGAACGCTTATGCTGACGGCTTCATACAGGAATGGCATGATAACGTTAATTCTGCGTGCCTTGCCTGCTGCTGCAGCGATAATTCTCTTCAGATCCTGGAAATGATCATCTGGAGACATATGATTTGTCATTCCAAACAGTGAATAGGTCAGACTGTAATTACATACATCTACCATAATATAGAGGTCATCACCTCTGACAGATTCTTCAATTGTTCCTTTTTCCTTCACCGGAACCAAACCTTGGTGTGTTTGCTTCCAGAATATAGGAATCTCTCTGATATCCGGAAAATGCGATAGTTGACTTATGTTCGCTTTCTCTCTCTCTTCTCCACTCTACCAGATAATCGTCCACCTTTTTTCCAAGACCTGTGCAGCTCTTTAAAGGAATAAGGCCTAAAGGACCTACCGGAATTGTTTCAATGATTTTTTCCTCATATAACATGATATTTATCCTCCTGTTTTAACCGGCATTGCCTTGTTATCTCATACGAATGCCAGCATATATCTTTATACCATTTTTCGTTTGTATCCGTCAAGATATCTTAAGGGTTATCTTTTTAACAGACGGATATCCCTGCCGTAAAGAGGGATAATACGGTAACGCATGATACGGGAAGTCACACGGTCCGTATAGGAGTCACGCAGCTGGGTCAGGGAAAGATTGGTGGAAATGATAGTGGAACGGTTCATATTCATTCTCTCATTGATGCAGTAAAATAACTGGGAGGAAGTAAAACTGTTGTTTAATTCGGTTCCCAGATCATCAATGATCAGAAGGTCACAATCCAGGATATACCGGTAAGTGTCCTTCATCTCTTCTGCCTGATCATAATCAAATTTGTTTCTTGAAAACACTTCAAAGAGATCACTGGCAGAAAAATAGATCACGGAATGATAGGTATCCATCAGCTTTCTGGCAATGCAGTTGGTGAGAAATGTTTTTCCCACTCCTGTGCTTCCTGTAAAAAGCAGGTTGTCCTGGTGACTGTCAAAATTCTGTGCAAATTCCATACAGCTTTTTACCACCCGGCGCATATAATCTGCATTGGTCATACCAATCTCCGGAATGATCTGGCTGTTATCATAATACTGAAATGTAAGATGATCAAAATTTTCCTGTTCCAGCACACGTTCCAGATTAGACTGGGCATAAAGCAGTTTCATCTGGGCCCGCAAAAAGCAATGGCACTTGTGGCCATCCACCCAGCCGGTATCCCTGCAGTCTTTACAGCGGTAATGGAGTTCTAAATAATCATCCGAATAACCAGCTGCCTTGATAAGAAGGGCCTTCTGTTCCTTCAGATCTGCCAGCTTTTCCCGAAGTTCGTAGATTGCTTCCTGATTTCCCTCTAAAAGTTTTCTGGCACAGGCAACGGACCGCTCCGCGATCTCTGCCTCTAATTCCTTTACAGCCGGAACTTTTTGATAGATCTCTTTTTTCCGCGCTTCCTGACTGTGCTGGTTTTCCATCTGCTGTTTTCCATATTCTCTCATAATGGCGTCATACTGAGAATTGCTCAATGCCATAAGTCTGTCTCCTTATTATTCCGGACTGTCCATCCATTCTTTCACATTCTGAAGCATCAGGGCGTCATAATCTGTATCCCTCTGTTTAAAATTGTGAAACTGATTTTGGGAAGTTTTTCTGTTATTTTGTGCTGCTGCCCCGTTTCCATAACTCTGAAGCCGCTTAACAGCACCATTTTGGGCACGTTCCGCCCTGCGGGCATCCATTCCCTTTACATCTGCTAAGGTTTTCACGCCCGCTTTCTTCCAGTCTGTAAGAATGGAGTCTGCATACTGAAAACTTGGGGTATGGATCGCATTAATGGTACGACTGCATGCTTCTAAGACCAGTTCACGGTCAAAGCCATAATCCTTAAACCATTTTTCCATGATCTTCTGCTCTGGGACTGCCGGTTTGCGGCTGTTTAAACCAAAAGCTTTCATGACCGCAAAAGCGTCTTTTGTATACGCAGTACTGTATTCCTGGGCTTCTTCGGCTGTGCGTATTCCTTTTTCATGCCAGTTTAAGGCTACTGTTTCCAGATAGCGCACCGATGTATGGCCATTCTGGGCACAGTATTCTGCCAGATACTCTAACAAGCCGATATTCATACCGAGAGTGTCATAAAGATAGGCAAATACCTGACAATCCCTGGGCGTAAACGCTTTGTTTAAAAACTTCTGTGCAATGTATAAAAGCTGTGAAAATTCCTCATCCTTATTTAAACGGCTTACCTGTTCTGCAGAATAGGCAGGAGCTGAAACAGGTGCCTGGGATGCAGCTGTTTCCTTTGATGCCGCCGGGGGTACTTCTATATCTATAGACCAGCTAGTACGATTTTGTTCTGCTGATATACCTTCCAAGGTATTATCCTGTACATTTTCTAAGACCCCGGCCTTCTGCCAGTAATTAATGGCTCTTTTTACATCTGCTTCTGTATGGTTTAGGGCATCTGCGATCTGTTCTAACGTCAGATCTTCCTGGTTTTGATGGCGAAGAATGTAAAGATAAACTTTTACATACTCCCCGTTGGCAGCTGCCATATAATTATCAATAAATGCATCGGCTACAGGGGTCACACCTGTACTTAACCGGTCCTTAAAAATCCTGCTCATCCTTACCACTCCTCATTGTTTTCATCATAACACATCCACATAAAAAGAAAACAGGTGCATTTTTTTTACACATCCACAAATGTGGATATTGTGGATAATGTGGACAGCGGTTTCCGTTTTTCCTGCTGCCACACTGACATACACCTGTCTTCTCCGCATAAAACCTTATGTTTTTAAATCGTGCGACATTATATTATGTTAATCTGGAAATCCACATTTTTTCGTTCTGAAAAATGTTGAAAACGCTGTGGATATTGTGGACAAATCGAGAGTACATCACTCTCCAAGGAGCTTTTCTCCCACTCTTACGATATCTCCGGCCCCCATAGTTATCAACACATCACCCTGCATACAATGTTCAAGGATAAATGTCTCAATTTCATCAAAAGATGGGATATAGTGGGCTGGTGTTCCCAGTTTTTCGATCCTGGAAGCAATATCAGCAGAGCTTACACCTAAGGTATCTGTCTCTCTGGCTGCATAGATGTCTGCCAGGATCACTTCATCTGCTGCGGAAAGCGCCTGGGCAAATTCGTCTAAAAATGCCTTTGTACGGGTATAGGTATGTGGCTGGAATACACACCACAGTTTCTTGTGCGGATAATTTTTAGCCGCTGACAGTGTAGCCGCAATCTCCTGTGGATGGTGTGCGTAATCATCGATAATGGTCACGCCGCCGATCTCACCTTTTTTCTCAAATCTGCGGTCTGTTCCCTTAAAGTTTTTAAGACCGGACATAATAGCGTCAAAGCCAATGCCCAGTTCCATAGCTACTGCAATGGCTGCCAGGGAATTGTATACATTGTGCTCGCCTGTTACACCTAAGGTAATGCGGTTGACGATCTCACCCTGGACAACCAGGTCGTAGGAAGGTCTTGCAAATTCATCATAGGTGATATTCTGGGCTGTATACATGCTGGAAAGGTCTTTTCCGAAGGTTACGATACGGCATGGTAAGCCGGATGTGATTTCGTTTATGTTTTCGATACTGCTGTTGATGACTAAAAGTCCGCCTTTTGGAAGTTTTTCTGCAAATAAGCGGAAGGAATGACGGATGTCGTTAATGTCTTTGAAGAAGTCCAAGTGGTCTTCTTCAATGTTCAAGATCACTTCTATGGTTGGATAGAAGGATAAGAAGCTGTTGGTGTACTCGCAGGCTTCTGTTACAAACAGGTCCGGTCCGCCTACACGGATGTTGCCGCCGATGTCTTTTAAAATACCGCCTACGGAAATGGTAGGGTCTGTATCAGCTGCTAACAGGATGTCTGTGATCATGGATGTGGTAGTTGTCTTTCCATGGGTTCCGGAAACTGCAACAGACTCTTTGTAGTTGCGCATTAATTCGCCTAAGAGTTCTGCTCTGGTAAGCATTGGGATGTTCTTGTCTTTTGCTGCCTTGAATTCCGGATTGTCCGGGTGGATAGCTGCAGTATAGACTACAACCTGGATGCCTGGCTCGGCTTCAATGTTAGAGGCTTTCTGGCCGTAGTAAATTCTGGCGCCCTTTTCTTCCAGGTGACGGGTTAAAGGGGACTCTTTTGAGTCGGAACCGGTAATAGTGAAGCCTTCTTCTAAGAGGATCTCAGCAAGACCGCTCATACTGATACCGCCGATGCCGATGAAATGGATGTGGATCGGGGTGGTGAAATCTATTTGATACATGGTGTGTCCTTTCTACGCGCTCTACTGTCTGCTTCGCAGACGGGTTGTTCGTTAATGGGCTTGAAAAAAACCAAATGCCGCTTTCGCGGCGCTTGTTTTTTCGGCACCCATTACATTATAACCACATTTACCCTGAAATGCTACTGGATTTTCTGTCAAATGTACTGCCAGCTTTATGCTTTTTTCCTTTGTACCTGCATAAAACTTGCTGTTTTCCAGATTTATGCTATATTAAATTTGAACGTTATTCTTAGGAAAATGTATCATGATCAGACCTTTTTATAAATTATATACTTTGCAGGAATTTGCCCGTGCAGACCTTTTATGGCTGTAACCAGATGCTTTTTACCTGTATCATGTATACAACTTTATTCTACTTGATTTTCTATGATCTTATGGTCTGGAACTGAGCTTTTTACTCTTAAGTTTCCGTTCATTGTATCCCCAAAACAAACTAAATAAAGGCTGAAAAACAGGGGGAGCTGTGAAACTGCAGATATGCAGATAGAACCAGTGCCGTTTTATCAGCGAAAAAGGAGAACACAATGAAAACAACAACTGCAAATCCCGTAACTTCTGAGATGTCCCGTTCACGGACCACTTTTATGGTGAAGTTAGCTCTTATGGTTGCCATTATCTTTGTCATGGCATTTTCACCTCTTGGTTATCTGCGTACCCCGGGACTTACCATTACCTTTTTAACTGTGCCTGTTGCTGTAGGCGCCATTATCCTTGGTCCAACAGCCGGCGCCATCTGCGGCGGCGCTTTTGGTCTGACCAGTGCCATTATGGCTCTTACCGGTGGTTCTGCTTTCAGCGCAGCTTTATTACAGATCAACCCATTTGGTCTTTTATTTACTTTATTAGTTCCCCGTATCCTGGAGGGATGGCTGTGCGGCCTGATCTTCGCTGCTCTTAAGAAAGTTTCCAAAAACGGAGCTTTCGTTATTGCAAGCCTTTCCTGCCCGCTGTTAAACACCCTGCTGTTTATGAGTTCCCTGGTACTGTTCTTCTTCCATACAGAATACATCCAGAACATTGCTTCCGGGCTTGGAACTTCCAATCCACTGTTCTTTGTTGTCCTGTTTGTAGGTATTCAGGGTGCTATTGAAGCTGTTGTATGCACCATTCTTGGAAGTGCTGTTTCCAGAGCACTGACAGCTGCTTTAAAGAAATAACTTAATTTAACATGAAAATACGATTTCCCGGGCAGTTTTGTCCGGGAAAAATATTATAAAGATGTATAAGGAGATTTGTTTATTATGAAATTATTTCCGCCTTTGAAAGAGATTTCTATTACCGAAATTGAAGGGCTCCGCATAGGAAATGCCCAGGACTTAAATGCCATGACTGGCGTTACCGTGCTTCGTTTTGATGAGGGAGCAAAGGCCGGCTGCGATATCAGCGGCGGTGGTCCGGCTTCCAGGGAAACACCTCTTACTTCTCCTGTTACTGCTGATAATCCCATTAATGCCATTGTATTATCCGGCGGCTCTGCTTTTGGACTGGCTGCCAGTGACGGTGTTATGCGTTATCTGGAGGAACATGGAATTGGCTATGATACCGGCTTTGCAAAAGTACCCTTAGTGTGCCAGTCCTGTATTTATGACCTGGGGATCGGCCGGGCAGATGTGCGGCCGGATGCTGCCATGGGATATGCGGCATGTGAAGATGCGGAAAAGAACCATCCGGAAAGTGGTATCACCGGCGCAGGAACAGGCGCCAGTGTTGGAAAGATCTGTGGACGGGAATATGCCACAAAAACAGGTCTTGGCATCTATGCTGTCAGTGCAGGAAGCCTGAAAGTTGCCGCTGTCGTTGTTTTAAATGCCCTGGGTGATATTTATGATCCATCTACCGGCGAAAAGATCGCAGGACCAAAACTTCCTGGTATGGACGGCTTTGCAGACTCCAGAGAAGCACTTTACAAACTGAGCCAGCAGACCGATCTGTTCCGTGCTAAAAATTCCAATACTACCATTGGTGCTATTATCACAAATGGTGATTTCTCCAAGGCTGAATTAAATAAGATCGCTTCCATGACCCGCAGCGCCTATTCACGCTGTATCAACCCGGTAGGAACCATGGCAGACGGCGACTCTATCTACGCTGCTTCCTGCGGCCCAAGAGTGACTGCAGATGTAAATATGACTGGAACTCTGGCTGCTGAAGTAATGGCAGAAGCGATCCAGATCGCTGTAAAAGCTGCGAAATAACCCTTCTAAAACACAAAAACCGCCAGTGGCGGTTTCAAACAAATCTCATATATTTTCCCCCGCCTGCAGATCACAGACGGGGGATATTTTTATACCTTAGTCATCCTCTTCCGGTGCTAATTCCGTTGTCTCATGCTCAGGAGGCATGATCTTAGAAAATACGATAAATCCGATGAAAGCTGCTACCAGGCCAGGAATGATCGGCTGGCTGAACTTAATGCCAAAGAGCACGCCTCCGGAAATATGCTCCAGATAAACAACAACGATTGTTCCTGCAAGCAGGGATGCAATGGTTCCTGCCTTGGAAGCTTTCTTCCAGTAATGTCCCATAACATATGGGAAGAAGGAACCGGCTGCACGTAAGGTAAAGCAGAACATCAGGATAGAAACAATGCTCTGGGTATTAAACAGTGCAATAAACATAGATGCAACGCCTACCAGACACATAACGATCTTTGTTACGTTCATAACAGACTGGCTGGAAGCATCCGGTTTTAATACTGCTTTGTAAATATCATTTGCGAAAATAGATCCGGCACCTAACAGGTCAGAGTCGGAACTGGACATGGTTGCGGAAATGATGCCTGCAAACAGCAGACCGCAGATCAGTGCCGGCATGGTGTTCATAGCCAGTACCGGAAGGGCGTAACGGGCGCCTACAGAAGCAAATTTATCTGCGCTGAACTTGCCCATGTTGATCAGTGCCAGTGTAATGATACCTAAAATAGTAGGAACAAATGCGTAAATAAAGTTTACAAGAGCTGCCAGCCATGCGCCGCCCTTTGCTGCTTTCTCATCTTTTGCAGCATAGAAACGGGATACTGCTTCCTGTCCAACAGAGAAGGTTGCTGTATACATAACAACCAGGGAAATAATGCCAAATACATCATAGCCCTTAAACATGCTCAATGTTCCCGGCTCAATGTTTGCAGTTACGCTGCTCCAGCCACCTGCGTAATTTAATGCGAAAGGAATTGCAATGATCATACCGATGACGATCAGGAATACCTGCACAAAGTCAGTCAGTGTAACACTCCACAAGCCGCCCATAATGGAATAAGCAGTAACTACCACTGCCACGATCACAACTGCCACCTGGTAATCAATATTTAACATGGTGGAAAGGATAACCGCTGAGGCAATAAACTGTCCTGCTGTCAGTCCTACCAAAGGAAGCAGCATGATGATCGCTGTGATCAGACCACATTCCTTGCCATAACGTCTGCGGAAATATTCCGGAACGGTCTTAACAGTAGCCGCACGGAATTTCGGTGCAATAAAACTTAAGATTACAAAGGCAATACCCATGGTGGTAATATACCAGGAAGCACTCAGTCCAAAGCCGGACATACCATTCTGTACAACACCCAGGGAACTGCCACCGCCGATCTCCGTTGCAGCCAGTGTTCCTGCCATTAAAAGGGGACCTAATCGTCTTCCTGCTACCATAAAGTCTGTGTTGCTTGTGATCTTGGTGGAAGAATACCAGCCGATCCATAACATAAACAGAAGATACACGACCACAATAGCCGTTACAATAATGTTAGTTCCCATACACATTACCTCCTATGTACGCCCCCGTATTAAGAGCCGCTTTTTATGTATTTATATTAGCACAATCTTTACTTGTTGAAAATATAAAATCCTGTTAAATTTTATAAATTAAAATAAAAAAATACCCCTCTGCAGCCTCTTAACGATCAACTGCAAAGGGATATCTGTTTTTAATTCAAATAGGCTTTAGAAAATATTACTTATTGCCTTTCAAGTACTCATCAATACCTCTGGCGCCTGCTTTACCAGCTTCCATTGCAAGGATAACGGTTGCTGCGCCTGTTACAGCGTCGCCGCCTGCGTATACGCCTTCCTTGGTGGTCTTGCCGTTGGTTTCATCAGCGATGATGCATTTCCACTTGTTGGTCTCCAGTCCTTCTGTGGTAGAGGAGATCAGTGGGTTTGGAGAAGTACCAAGGGACATGATAACGGTATCTACGTCGATGGTGTAATCAGAACCTTCTACCTCTACTGGTCTGCGGCGTCCGGAAGCATCTGGCTCGCCCAGTTCCATCTTACGTACTACCATGCCGGTTACCCAGTCATTTTCATCAGTTAAGATTTCTACAGGGTTGGTCAGAAGGTCGAAGATAACGCCTTCTTCTTTTGCATGATGAACTTCCTCAGCACGGGCTGGAAGCTCTGCTTCACTTCTTCTGTATACAACATGTACTTCTGCGCCCAGACGAAGAGCGGTTCTTGCAGCATCCATTGCTACGTTTCCGCCGCCTACGATGGCAACTTTCTTGCCTAAGTAGATCGGGGTGTCATAGTCATCGCGGAATGCCTTCATCAGGTTGCTTCTGGTCAGGTACTCATTTGCGGATAATACGCCGTTTGCGTTCTCACCAGGGATACCCATGAACTTAGGAAGTCCGGCACCGGAACCGATAAATACAGCCTTGAAGCCTTCCTCTTCCATCAGTTCGTCAATGGTAACGGACTTGCCGATGATAACGTCTGTTTCGATCTTAACGCCTAATTTCTTAACGTTCTCTACTTCCGGACGTACAACTCTGGTCTTTGGAAGACGGAACTCAGGAATACCATAAGTAAGAACGCCGCCTGGCTCATGAAGTGCCTCGAAAATGGTTACTTCGTAGCCCAGTTTTGCAAGATCTCCTGCACAGGTCAGACCGGAAGGACCGGAACCGATCACAGCTACCTTGATACCATTGGTGGTCTCTGGCTTAGCCGGTACAACGCCGTTCTCTCTGGACCAGTCTGCTACGAAACGCTCCAGTTTACCGATGGAAATAGGATCGCCCTTAAAGCCGCGGATACATTTTCCTTCACACTGGCTCTCCTGTGGACAAACACGTCCGCAGACTGCTGGCAGTGCACTGGACTCAGCGATAGTTGCTGCTGCGTCTTTGAACTTGCCTTCTTTTACTTCTGAAATGAATTTTGGAATGTTGATAGATACAGGGCAGCCCTTAACGCACTGTGCGTTCTTGCAGTTTAAGCAGCGGGTTGCTTCTTCCTGTGCTTCTTCCTGGTTATATCCAAGACATACTTCCTCAAAATTAGTAGCTCTTACCTTTGGATCCTGCTCTCTGACAGGTACTCTCTTTAATACGTCCATTATTCTTCACCTCCGCAGTTTCCGCATCCGCCGTGATGTGTCTTGCCTTCCTGGAATTTCAGGATCGCACGGCCTTCTTCTGTCTTATACATCTGCTGACGTTTCATAGCCAGGTCGAAGTCTACCAGATGACCGTCAAATCTCAGGTCCGTCTACACATGCGAACTTCACTTCACCGCCTACAGAAACACGGCATGCTCCACACATACCAGTTCCATCTACCATGATCGGGTTCAGGCTGACGATAGTTGGAATTCCCAGTTCCTTGGTCAGCTTACATACGAATTTCATCATGATCATTGGTCCGATGGCAACACATACATCGTACTTTTTACCCTGATTTTCAACCAGGTCTTTGATAACCTCAGTTACCATGCCCTTACGCTCGTAAGAACCATCATCTGTAGTTACGTACAGATTTCCTGCAACTGCTTTTAACTTATCTTCCAGAATTAAAAGACTCTTGGTCTTGGAACCTTCAATTACATCTACATCAATGCCATGTTCATGCATCCACTTAACCTGCGGGTAAACAGGAGCAGAACCAACACCACCTGCTACGAACAGGTATTTTCTCTTCTTAACTTCTTCTAAGTCTTCTTTTACAAACTCAGATGGCTGTCCTAAAGGACCTACGAAATCCTGGAAATAATCTCCGGCTTTCAGTTCTGCCATACGCATGGTAGAAGCACCTACGATCTGGAATACGATGGTTACCAGACCCTTCTCACGGTCGAAATCGCAGATAGTAAGGGGAATTCTCTCTCCTACTTCATCCATCTTAACGATAACGAATTCTCCTGGCTGACAGGCTCTTGCTACACGGGGTGCTTCCACATCCATCAGATAGATCTTGTCTGCCAGACATTCTGCATTTACAATCTTGTACATGTTTTCCCTCCTAAAATGTTTTATGTCCAGTGGACATTATTTTTTCTATTATAGACCAGGCAGATCACTCTATCCTGATGCTGTAACCTTTTTCCCAGGTCTCCCATGCTTTTAAGCTCTGGATGCCCTGTCTTTCTTTTAACTCTCCGGTAAAATTCTTTGAGTCACATACTCCATACCATGGTTCAAGACATACAAAGGGGTGTGTCTTTTCTATGGTCCAGACTCCTACAAAAGGAAATCCGTCGCATAATACTGTAACATATGGCTTTCCATCTGTCAAAAGTCCTACACTGCTGATCTGCTCATGATCGAACATATAAGTCAGTGCTGTATCGAAAAATCCTGGTGTTACAGGAACTTTTCCATCTGTAAGTTTCAGATCACCCTGAAGAGAACGGTCCTCATATCCCTCTGCATTAGGAGCCTGATAATGAAGACTGTCCTGATGTTCCCCTGCTTTTACCCCTTCTTTGTTAAATACAAGGGTATAATCGTAAATGTTCTTTCCTTCCGGAACCTGAAATGCCGGATGACCACCGATCATAAACAGCATTTCTTTTCCATTTAAGTTGGTCACTTTCCAGGACGTTTCAATGGTACGTCCTTTTAAACGGTGTGTGATCTCCAGTTCAAAATGGAACGGATATTTTTCCATTGTCTCCGGCGTGTCTTTTAATACGTATGTACACTCATCCATATCGCAAAGGACCGGCTCAAAGTCCATATCTCTTGCAAATCCATGAGAAGAAATATTGTATTCCTTTCCCTCATAGCGGTATTTTCCATTTACAGATTTGGCAATAAATGGAAAAAGGATAGGTGAATGACGGTTCCATACTGCCGGGTCTGCGCTCCACAGGATCTCCCTGTCTGCTTTTTTATCATAGATCCTGGAAAGCTGAGAACCATGACGCTCAACCATGATCAGAAGTTCTTCGTTTTCCAGTGTAAACACGCTGCCGTCACTTTTCATGTTTTTCTCCCCCCAATATCAAATTTTTACATCAGACCTGCTTTCTTACAAAAATTTCCGGTGTATAACACAGACTGAAATAAGTCTGTTCTTCTCCTTCTTCCACCATCTCCCATTCCTGGGATTTCCATAAATTTACAGGAAACTTTACATCTGCATCATATTCATAATCAATATGAGTCAGATAAACGGTATTGCAATAAGGCAGGAACTGTCGGAAAATGCTTTCTCCGCCGATCACATATATATCCTCAGAAGAAAACTGTTTTAAATATTCCAGTGCTTCATCAATATTGTGACATACAACAGCGCCTTTTATCTTATAGGCCGGATTTTCTGAAAGTACCACATTGACGCGGTTTCCAAGAGGCTGTCCACCGGGAAGTCCTTCCAGAGTCTTTCGTCCCATGACCACTACTTTGCCCTGAGTCTCTTTTAAGAAACTCTGCTGCATAGCCGGAATCGTCACTAAGGGCTGTGCTCCTCTGCCAATAGCCCCATTGTTATCAGCTGTTACAAGAAATTTCATCCATTCTGCCTTTCGTAGATCCTGAATTCATAGTCCATTGCAGGCTGTTCGCCTTCTGGTTCATTGGTATATCTGTCACTGACAGATGTTAACTTCCAGCCTGCCTGCTTTTCTAAATCCGGCAGATAGGTATCTGCCTCAAATGTATGGTAAACGTGGGTAATATACGCTTTTTCACACCATGGCAGGAAGGCTTTGTAGATCATGCCACCGCCAATGATGAAAACATCTTCTTTGGGATATTCCTTTAATTTTTCAAGTGTCTCTTCTACGCTGTGGCAGATGACCACACCTTCCGGCACAAAATCCTTATTTCCGGTAAGGACAATGTTCACACGGTTCTTTAATGGCTTTCCCCCTGGAAAACTTTCCAGAGTCTTTCGTCCCATGACTACTATTTTTCCTTTTGTAGTCTCACGGAAATATTTCATGTCACCGGAAATATGGGCTAAAAGTCCGCCATTTTTTCCAATTCCCCAGTTTTCATCTGCTGCTGCGATCAAATTCATGTCCAAACCCCTTGTTTATATTTTAACTACCAGAAGAATTATAACACGTAGTTTTTAAAATTGGAAGATACCAATACCTTTTAGATACCTTTTGCTGAAATTTGTTACAGTTTTGCTGTACTGCATGTCTGAGATTTGCTATACTAGGTAATGGACCGTCTGCGTAAGCAGACAACAGAGCGCGCCCGCGCGTGTCCATAAGTCTATATTCTATGCCATCGCAAAAGGAGACACAAAACCACATGAGTTACGCAGATCAGCTTTTTATACAAAATTGCAAAGACATTCTTACAAACGGAGTCTGGGATACTGACCATGAAGTGCGCCCTGTATGGGAAGACGGCACTCCGGCTCACACCATTAAAAAATTCGGCATTGTAAACCGATACGACTTAAGAAAAGAGTTTCCGGTGATCACACTGCGCCGCACTTATTTTAAATCCGCAGTGGATGAGCTGCTGTGGATCTGGCAGAAAAAGTCCAACAATGTACATGACTTAAAGAGCCATATCTGGGACTCCTGGGCTGATGAGACCGGCAGTATCGGAAAAGCCTACGGATACCAGCTGGGCGTGAAGCATCATTATAAAGAAGGGGATTTCGACCAGGTAGACCGTATCCTTTATGATTTAAAGCACAATCCTTTAAGCCGCCGCATTATGTCCAATATCTACAATCACCATGATTTAAGCGAAATGCACCTGTATCCATGTGCCTACAGCATGACCTTTAATGTATCCGGCGATACCTTAAACGGTATCTTAAACCAGCGTTCCCAGGATATGCTTACTGCAAACAGCTGGAATGTATGCCAGTACGCAGTCCTGATGCACATGTTCGCTCAGGCAAGCGGCTTAAAAGTAGGAGAACTGGTCCATGTGATCGCAGACGCCCATATTTATGACCGCCACATTCCTATGGTAGAAGAACTTCTGAAAAAAGAGCCTTTGCCGGGACCAACTTTATGGGTCGATCCGGAGGTAAAAGATTTCTACCAGTTTACAACAGACAGCTTCAAGCTGGAAAATTACCAGTATCATCCGTTTGATCATAAAGTTCCTGTAGCGATCTGATCAGCAATTTAAAAATACGCCGTTAGGCTTACAGTCTAAAACCGCCCTGCCATCTTTTACATTCAGATGACAGGGCGGTTTTCTGGTTTTCTATTATCGTTACTGTTTAACCATTACATCTTACTATCCCAACTGGATTGCTTTTCTTAATCCAAAGGAATAGATCCATTTTTCTTTTACTTTCTTTCCTGTGAGCTGGGTCAGGGCTCTTCCATAGTAATCTAACTGCACCTGATACCGTTCTTTTAACAGTTCTTCTCCTTTTTGTGTATCTTCTTTGGGTACATAATCTGTTTTGTAGTCAATGAGGATAAATCCATCGGCTTCTTCTATATAAGCGTCGATCACTCCCTGGATCAGCACCAGTTCCTCAGACTGCAGCCCTTTTCCCATTTCACTGGCAGGAATACCTACCATAAACTGGCGCTCCCTGTAAAGTTTTCCTTCCTTTTCAGCCTGTTTCATCCGCTTACCCAGAGGACTTTCCAGAAATTTCCATATATCCCATGGAAAGATGGACTCATAGGCTTCTTCTGTAAGAAAGCCTCGCTGAAACAGGTCTAACAGATCCCCTTCCAGTTTTCTCTGGTCTGTAACAGCAAGCAGATCCAGACATTCTAAGGCACGGTGATAAGCCGTTCCTCTGAATGCACCTTTCTTTCCAGTTTCTGTCTGTTTTTTGCCATCTTCTGCTTCACTGCTTTCCGGTTCCATTTCATGTTCGTGGTCCAGTCTGACTTCGGACAGGTCCTTTCGTTCTGTTCCGATATTTTCTTCTTCACGCCCGATCTGACTCTGTTTTTTCAGTTCCGACACGGACATCTGTGTATACAGGCCTGTATCTTCCAGATAAGGATACTCATAACTTAGCGCCTGATCCAGCTGCTCTTTCATCTGTTCATCGTAAACCTGTTTTGTATCCAGTTTTAACAACTCTTCTTTTACATTTTTCTTTTCCAGCTGCCGCTGCAGTTCTCTGCCGATCAGATGGGTAAGCTGCACCTGTTTTACTTCCATATGTCCAGCGGGAACTGCTGCTTTTGCCATAAGCACCCAGTCTAAAAATGAATTTGCCCCGGACAGGACTGTATAGGGGATCTGTCCATCTGTTAAGGAGAGCTGATCCCATTTTTCCAGTTTATTTTCCAGGGAACGGTCTGTTCCTGTCATGACCAGCACTTCCTTTGCACGGGTCATGGCAACATAGAGAACTCTCAACTCTTCTCCCATAGACTCCAGTTCCATCCGCCGTCTGATGGCCATTTTTTTAAGAGTAGGCGCCTTGGTGCGCAGGTTCAGATCCATTTCATCTGCAGCTGCCCCCAGATCTGCATCTAAAAGCAGCTGGCCATAGGCATCCTGCTTGTTAAATTTCTTTCCCATTCCGGCTAAAAATACAACTGGAAATTCCAGACCCTTACTTTTGTGGATACTCATGATCCGCACAGAATTGCTTTCATCTCCTAAAGAGGCTTCTCCAAAGTCTGTATCATATTTTTTCAGCTTTTCAATGTATCTTACAAAATGAAATAAGCCTCTGTAGCTGGTGGAAGCATAGGCTGCCGCTTTTTCTGCCAGCATATCCAGATTGGCCTTTCTTGTCTCTCCTGCCGGCATGGAGGAAACATAATCATAATATCCTGTTTTCCGGTAGATCTGATAAAGAAGCTCATGGACAGGCAGATACCGGCTGTCCTGGCGCAGTTCTTCTGTAAAAGCTGCAAAATATTCCAGTTTTTTCCAGATAGATTTAGCGGTTGCTTTCGGGATCTCTACCTGGCCGATCCGGATCTGCTCTGTTTCCGGATCTTTCTTTTCATCTTCATCCGGATTTTCATCAGAAACAGCCTGTGGATAGATCTCCTCCCACAATTTCCAGGCACCATATACCCCACGGTCCTGTTTTTTCTGGAGATACCGTTTATAGGCAGCGATCATCCATGCCATTTCATCATCCGTCATCCCGACCATAGGGGAGCGCAAAACAGCTGCCATAGGAATATCCTGCATAGGATTATCGATCACAGACAGAAGGCCGAGTACGGTTTCCACTTCCGCTGTTGCAAAATATCCGGTCCTTGTCTGGGCAGTTGCCGGTATTCCTTCATTCATCAGAACATTTACAAAGACCTCAGACCAGCCACTCATACTGCGCAGCAGGATCACCATATCCTTATAGCAGGCTTTTCTGTAACTCTGCCCGTCCTTATCCCACACATACAGACCGTTTTTTTCATCTGTAAAGCTTTTGATCTGTTCTGCGATCATTTTTGCTTCCAGTTCCCTGGCTGTATAATCTGCTGCCTCTTCGTCTAGCTGCTTAAAAGCTTCTGTTCCCGTATCTGCCACAAGAAACTGGACCGGGATCCCCGCTTTTTTTCTCTGTCTCTTCAAACGCAGCTCCCGGATAAAGGGCCGTTTCTTCTGTATAACGGATGCCTCCCAGATTTTCGTCAGATCTGATAGAAAATATCATTGATACAGGTAAGTACACTGGCACGGCTGCGGAAGTTCTGCTGCAGCTCGATCATCTGATGACTGCTTTCTTCCCTGCTGTAAGTATCATATTTTTCCATAAATAACTCCGGCCTTGCCAGACGGAAACGGTAGATACTCTGTTTTACATCACCGACCATAAATACATTTGGCTGGCCCAGCCGTTCCCTGGAAATACTCTGGATCAATGTCTCCTGTACCAGATTACTGTCCTGATACTCATCTACCAGTATTTCTTCGTATTGTCCGCTTAACTCCCCGGCTGCCTGTGAAGGAACCCGGGTCCCATCTTCCTCTTCTACTGTAAGCACCTGCAGCGTAAGATGTTCCAGGTCATTAAAATCCAGCACATTCCGCTCTCTTTTTGCTTCTGTGTAGGCTGCGTCAAAACGCTTTACCATATCTAAAAGAACCTGGATCACAATTCTGGTATTTCTGATCCCCTCTATTGCTGCTTCCGGTGACTGGCTTCCATAGGTATCCCTGCATTTTTCTGCCGCTTTTTTCACCCTGATGCGCAGATCACTTACATAGGCCTTTTTCTCCGGATCGATCTCTTTGCTTCTGGCTGCTGCCAGACGGTCAAAGGTCAGTTCTGATACTGCATGATAAAAAGCCTCATAAGAGCCGGAAGCTGCTGCTTCCCTGATCTTTTTTAACCGGCTCACATCATTCATCAGCATCGGTTCATAGACAAAAGGACCATTTTCTTCCCTTGCCACCTCCAGGGCTTCTTCTGCCTGGGCAGCCAGTTCTCCCATCTGAAGGCTGATATCCCTTAAAAGAAATCTCATCCACTCACTGGAGTCCAGATCCCCCTCTGCTTCTTTTTCCATCTGCTGTCTGCACTGATCTAACCACTGGTCCGGCCAGGGATGGCTCTGGGAAAAGGTCCATGCCTGAAGGATCACATCTTCCATTGCCTTATCTGATTTTCCACTTCCAAACTGCTCCGAAAACTGTAAAAAGCCGTCATCTGCAGTTTCGTAACATTCTTCTAAGACCTGCTCCATTACATCCCCTTTTAAAAGAGTCAGTTCTCCTTCATCTCCAATGCGGAAAGCCGGGTCAATATCCAGTGCATTATAATGGTTCCGGATCAGATCCAGGCAGAAACTGTCAATGGTCATGATCTTTGCCTGGGGGATCAGGGCTGACTGAAGCCACAGGTGCTCATTTCCAGGATCTTCTTTCAGCTTTTTTTCCACAGCTGCCCCGATCCGCTCCCGCATCTCAGAAGCTGCCGCATTGGTAAAAGTCATAACAAGAAGCTGGTCAATATTTAAAGGATGGGTTCCTTCACTGATCATGGAAATGATCCTTTCAACCAGCACCGCTGTTTTTCCGCTTCCTGCTGCTGCAGATACCAGCAGGTTTCTGTTTCTGCTGTCTATAACCTGCTGCTGTTTTTCTGTCCATTTCATCTTTTATTCATCCCCTTCCCCGTTTTTATCTTCCTTCATGCCACCCTTTTCCTCGATTTCCTGCCATACTTCCTCCGGCTTCATAGAGTGAAGCCGCCTGAAACCATAGCCCGCCGTTTTCGTATCAAAACCGCAGACTGCATGGTACGGGCAGTAATCACAGGCCGTTCTGTCTCCGTCTTTATAAGGTGCCAGTCCATTTTCACCTTTTAAAATAGCCTGTCCGGACTGTTTTAACCGTTTTCCCACAAATCGGCGAAGAGCCTGGAAACGTGCTTCTCCTGCCACACTGGATTTTGCTTCCTGTACATAACCGTCTTTTACAGCAACGGGTATTACGTCTGACTCCTTCTGGATCTCACGATCCAGGTGATGGATCACCTCCAGATCGCTGTTTACCAGTCCGTTCATACGAAGCTGCTTTAAGATCTGTTTTCGATCTCCTCCGGTGTCATTTCCCCTTCTTTTTTGATCATGGGGTCTTTGATATTGTAATAGAAAATTCCTGCCGGAACTGCGGTTTTTTCCGGATTTTTCCGTTCTTCCATTTCCAGGGCCGCATCCATATATACCACCAGCTGAAGCTGCAGGCCATAGTACAGTGCTGCCAGATCAAAGGAGGTATTTCCTGATTTATAGTCAATGATCTTTACATACACATGTTTTTCATCTTCACAGAGATCCAGACGGTCGATCCGGCCCTTTAACAGCAGTTCTTCATCCTCTGACAGGCGGATCTTCATTGCCTTTAAATTGTCAATAGCAGAAAGGACACTTCAAAACCGGATGGCACAAAATCCCCTTTCTTCACCTGCTCTGCCAGCGCCCAGATGGTACGGTCGGTAATCCGCTCCACACGCTTTGCCAGATAAGTATTTCTGGCAGAACTGGACATAATGGTATTTCCGTACTGGGATGTCACCTGGTCCACACATTTTTTCACCAGTTCTTTTCGTTCTTCTTCTGTAATATTGCTCCAGTCCATCCCATTTTCATGGATCACCTCAAAACACTGGTCTAAGGACTGGTGGAACAGATTTCCCATATCCACTGCCTCTAACTGGTACTCCTGACGTTCCATTAATTCCAGACCGTATTTCAAGAAATGAGCATAGGCGCAGGCAGCAAACTGCTCTAACCTGGTAACACTTCCCTGAAGTTTCTGTCCGTAAAGGGCTCTGGCTGCCGCACGGCCGATTCCCTTATCTTCATAAACAAAAAAGGCTGCATCTGTCAGTTTTTCTACCAGTTTCCTGTACTCTTCCTGTCCATAAAAACGACGGAACAATTCCAGAAAGGTTCCCTGGGCTTCTTTTAACTGTTCCAGATTTTTATCTCCTGCTTCCCGCAGTCCTGCCATCAGCTTTTTTAAACCATCTTCCGCTGTCCATACCGGCCATTCCTCTTCCCGCTTTTCCCTTGGCACCATTTCCGGGAACAGTCTGCGGATCTCCCCGATCAGACTGGAAGGATGGCAGCTTTTGCCCTGACCATTCATAGCCGCATAGGTGATCACCAGCTGCCTGGAAGGCTTGGAAAGCATGAGATACAGATAGAATTTCTGGATACAGCCCTCTTCCCTTGCAGTAGGTGCAAGTTCCATATGAAGGCTCTTAAACACTTCTCTGTCCCCGTCATTTAACAGGCTTCCTCCCGCCTTTCTCTGAGGAACAATGCCTTCGTTCACACCTGTGAAAAATAATACTTTTACAGACTCCAGACGGCTTCGGGTAATATCTCCGATCATCACCTGGTCTGCTGTTGCAGGAAGGACACCGATCTTGATCTCTTCAAAACCTGCATCCAGGATCTGGATATAATTTTTCATATCCGCCTTTTCGTCCCCTAAAAGGCCCTCTAACCGTTCTAACAGCTCCATGACCCGCTCATAGACCTGGCTGTATTCTCTGGCCCGGTTCTCATCTCCCGGTTCCTTCCGCTCCAGAAAATAGTTGCTGAAACTTTCCAGCTTTTCTTCCAGCTTCATGCTTTCAAGGACCTGGCGCAAAACCGTGGTAACAGAAGAAATGGTGGCATTCTCCTCTTTAAAAGCCTGGCGCAGGACCTTTAAAGGTTCTAACATCCACTGACGGTACTGGTTCAGTTCTTCCAGACTCAGCCGTTCCCCGCCTCTGCATGGCTTTTCCCAGATCATATCCCAGTTTTTCCAGCCTTTGATCCCCAGGGCTCTTGCATAGTTTTCCATCCGGTCTGTAAGAACCTGTGCTTCCTCCCTGGAATAGGTTTCATCATAGACAAAACCTGTTTTCAGATAACGGAAAATGCTTTCGTAAGAAGCATCTTTTACACCATCTAACGCAGCCCTTATAAGCTCGATAAAAGGATTTTCCAGAATACTCTTTTTATCATCCAGAAAATACGGGATCCCTGCCTCATCAAACCGGTGGGCGATCTCTTTTCCATAAGAAGCCAGATCTCCTGTGACTACTGCCAGATCCCGGTAGCGCATGCCTTCCTTCTGCACTTTTTCATTAATGCAGCTGCACACATATTCCGTCTCTTCTGCCGGATTTTTTCCCCGGAAGATCTGAATGTCCTGAGGATCATTTTTCCATATTTTCCCATTATAACGGTATAAATTCTGCTCCAAAAAATCCAGCTGGGGGCTTTCCTTAAAACGCCAGGCCGGGCGGTTATCACACCATACTTCCTTTAAAACAGGAATATGATGTTCCTCTGCCATTTTTCTCAACCTGCATACAGTATGCCGTCCCATGTAAAATAAATGCTGCATGGTACATTCTTTATAAAGCATTTCCCTTGGATCTGCAGTAACACAGCAGATCACCTCCCTGCTGTGGATCATAAACAGTTCTGCAAGACGGTACTGCACCGGCGTAAAACCGGTATAACCATCCAAAAGGATCACGCTGTTTTTTAAAGGTTCCCACTGTGGCAGTTTTCTGCACAGAATATCCAGGATCTCTTCTGCCGTAATATAATGAGACTCAATATAATCTTTAAATCCCCCATAAACGGTCTTCAGATCCCCCAGTTTATCTTTTAACAGTACACGGTCTGTTTCTTCCTCTACCATTGCCAGGTCTTCTACGCTTACCCCGTACTGACAAAGCTCCGAGATCTGGGATTTTAACTGGTTGATAAAGCCTGGCTGTTCCAGATGGCCTCCGTACAGTTTCAGTTCTTTTTTCAGTTTTCCCGCTACCTTTCGGATGACCATGGATTTTCCCATATCATCTAAAACCTGGGGCAGCTGTACTCCCAGATCTTCAAAAACCCTGTATGCAAGACGTTTAAAGCTTAAAACATCAATATTAAGAAGTCCATGTCTGGGGTGTAAGCGCACCAGTTCTTTCTGGGTCTGCATGGTATACTGTTCCGGCACAATAAAAGATACTGTATGTACCGGATGTTCTTCGGACTCTTTTATCACCTTTCGTTAAAGATACCTTGTTTTTCCGGAGCCG
>ENA-OQDL01000541-OQDL01000541.1-human-gut-metagenome-genome-assembly--contig:-NODE-541-length-23836-cov-3.080476_pt1 | contig 23836 bp, 23 predicted proteins | sample MGYA00242782_ERZ504609 | MGnify/ENA primary metagenome ERZ504609 (study PRJEB26092, sample SAMD00036320) | human gut metagenome | host: Homo sapiens | study: EMG produced TPA metagenomics assembly of... | reverse complement strand
GGCATCAGTATGGTCGCTTCTGATTCCGGCGATCGAGATGGCAGAGCAGGAGAAGACGATTGCGTGGATTCCGGCATCAGTGGGGTTCCTTCTGGGGATGGGATTTTTTGCTGCTCCTGGATACCATCACACCGCATCTACATTTTACAGAAGATGAGCCGGAAGGAATCCCATCTCATCTAAAAAAAATCGACCATGCTTGTCCTTGCCGTCACGTTGCATAATATTCCCGAGGGAATGGCGGTCGGAGTGACTTTTGCAGGAGTTCTGACGGAAAATACAACGATGTCGATGACGGGAGCATTTGCCCTGGCGATCGGTATTGCAATTCAGAATTTTCCGGAAGGGGCAATCATTTCCATGCCACTGCAAGTCAGGAAATCTCAAAAACCAGAGCATTTGTATACGGGGACACTTTCCGGGATCGTGGAACCGGTCGGAGCATTTTTGACGAATTTTTGCCTGACGGGGCTGGTTGTACCGCTTCTTCCCTATCTGCTGTCATTTGCAGCAGGGGCGATGATCTATGTTGTGGTAGAAGAACTGATTCCAGAAGCACAGTCGGGGGAACACTCCAATATCAGTACGATCGGGGTGGCAGCCGGATTTGTCCTGATGATGATCCTGGATGTGGCACTGGGATAAAAATACAGTGAAATGAAACTGATGAGTGACGATTAGAAAGAATTATAAGAAAAATGTCCAAAGATATTCTGAAAATATTGCAATAGTCAGAATATCGTGCTAAACTGTACTTTGTTGTGCTAAAGCACAAAAGAGAAATACTCAGGAGAGTCTCTTTAAAAAGAGCGCCGAAGGTGTAAGCAGTGCTGCTACTTTGAAAAAAAGAAGTTCCCGGCAGGGGCGGGAGGGCAGGAACTGCGAGTCTCTCAGGCAAAAGGATGGAGGAATAAAGAAATGTTTGCACAAATCAACGAACTCATCAAAGTAATTGATGATGCCGTGTGGGGTCTGCCATTGATCTGCCTCATCATGGTAACAGGTATCTTATTAACAGTCAGGCTTGGCGGAGTTCAGGTCCGGCATCTCGGAAAAGCTTTCAAATTTATGTTTCAGGATGAAGAAGACGGACATGGAGAAGTGACCAGTTTTGGAGCACTTTGTACTGCATTGTCTGCGACCATCGGAACGGGAAATATCGCAGGTGTTGCGACTGCGATCGCAGCAGGTGGCCCGGGAGCATTATTCTGGATGGTTGTTGCCGCATTTTTCGGAATGGCGACAAAGTATTCAGAAGGTCTTCTTGCAATCAAATACCGCACGATCGATCAAGACGGTCATGTTCTGGGTGGACCTTTCTATTATATTGAAAATGGAATGGGAAAGAATGGAAATGGCTTGCCAAGATCTTCGCATTTTTTCGGAGCAGGTGTAGGTCTGTTCGGAATCGGAACATTTACCCAGGTGAACAGTATTGCATCAGCGGTAAAGAATTTCTTTGATCCGGATATGGCACATACGGTAACTGTATTGGGAAATGATTATTCCATCGCAACTGTGATCGCAGGAATCCTGCTGACAGTTTTTGTAGGACTGGTTGTTATTGGTGGTATTAAGAGAATTTCAAAAGTTTCGGAAGTTGTAGTACCGTTTATGGCGGTTTTATATGTGGTACTCTGTCTGATTATTGTATTTACAAATATCAAGGCAGTGCCGGGAGCATTTGCTGAAATTATCAGCAGTGCATTTAACGGAAGTGCGTTGGCAGGCGGAGTTATGGGAAGTATGATCGTAGCCATGCAGAAAGGTGTGGCAAGAGGAATCTTTTCCAATGAATCCGGTCTTGGTAGTGCCCCGATCGCAGCCGCAGCAGCAAGAACAAAAGATCCGGTTCGTCAGGGACTCGTTTCAATGACGGGAACATTTATTGATACGATTGTAATCTGTACGATGACAGGACTTTCTATCGTAATCGCAGGATCATGGCTTGATCCAAAGCTGGAAGGTGTTGCAATTACAATGGATGCATTCCAGAAGGGACTGCCGTTCCCGGGATTCATTGCTACTTTTTCACTGATGTTATGTCTGGTATTCTTTGCATTTACAACGATCCTCGGATGGGATTATTATGGAGAGCGGTGTGTGGAATATCTGTTCAACCGCAATAAAGCAGTGGTAAAAGGATACCGCTGGCTGTATATTCTGGCAGTATTTATCGGACCATATATGACAGTTGCTGCAGTATGGAATATCGCAGATATCTTTAATGCATTGATGGCATTTTCCGAACCTGATCGCATTGCTTGCATTAAGTGGTGTGGTTGTAAAGGAAACGAAAGAATTTCATGCAAAGCATAAAGGATCTTATTAATGATCAGAGTCTTAAATAGACATACAGTCTGAATTATCAGACAGTTTAAAAAATAATGAGATATACCCCCTGAGCAATTTTAAGAAGAATGCAGTCTGACCCGTTGAAAAGACGGGGACAGGCTGCTTTTTTTGTAAAATATGAAAAAATGGTTGACTTTTAAGAAGACTGATAATTATCATGGGAAACAGAGGATATTCCGAAAATACACTATCGTGTGTTTTTCCCATTGCATTATACTATATTTTGTATTAGAATAGATTTCAGACAATATCTTGAAAGTGAGGAGACTGGTGGGATGAAGATTATCAAAAGGAACGGGTCAGAGGAAGTATTCGATATAAATAAGATCATTAAGGCTGTAAAAAAGGCAGATATAAATTCGGAAGAGAGAAGCTTAAGTGATGGTCAGATTGAGGATATTGCCGAGTATGTTGAATTTAAATGCAATAAGCTGAACCGTGCAGTATCGGTAGAAGAGATCCAGGATATGGTAGAGAACCAGATCATGGCGACAGGAGCTTTTGAACTGGCAAAGAGCTATGTCAGATACCGTTATAAGAGATCTCTTGTCCGTAAAGCCAATACGACGGATAACAGGATCCTTTCTTTGATCGAGTATAATAATGAGGATGTAAAGCAGGAAAATTCCAATAAGAACCCTGCAGTGAACAGTGTGCAGAGGGATTATATGGCAGGTGAGGTGAGCCGTGACCTGACAACCAGGATGCTGTTGCCGGAGGATATCGTGGAAGCCGACAGACAGGGAATCATCCATTTCCATGATTCAGACTACTATGCACAGCATATGCATAACTGTGATCTGGTCAATCTGGAAGATATGCTTCAGAACGGAACTGTGATCAGCGGAACGATGATCGAGAAGCCGCACAGTTTCTCTACAGCATGTAATATCGCGACGCAGATCATTGCACAGGTTGCAAGTAATCAGTATGGTGGACAGAGCATTTCCCTGGCACATCTTGCTCCGTTTGTCCAGGTATCGAGGAATAAGATCCGGACAGAAGTGCTGGAAGAGATGAAGCTGGTCGGAACAGAGTACCCGGATGATATTCTGAATGAGATCGTGGAGAGACGTCTGAAAAAAGAGATCACGAAGGGAGTTCAGACGATTGAGTATCAGGTCATCACTCTGATGACGACGAACGGACAGGCTCCGTTCCTGACAGTCTTTATGTATCTGAATGAGGCAAAGAGTGAGTCAGAAAAGCGGGATCTTGCGATGATCATAGAAGAGACTCTGCGTCAGCGTTATCAGGGGGTTAAGAATGAGGCAGGAGTGTGGGTAACTCCGGCATTCCCGAAGCTGATCTATGTACTTGAAGATGATAATATCGAAGAAGGAAGTGAATATTTCTATCTGACAGAGCTGGCTGCAAAGTGTACTGCAAAGCGTCTTGTACCGGATTATATTTCTGAGAAGAAGATGAAAGAATTAAAAGAAGGCAATTGTTTCCCGGTTATGGGATGCCGGAGCTGCTTAAGTCCGTGGAAGGATGAGAATGGAAACTATCAGTTCTACGGCAGGTTTAATCAGGGCGTTGTAACGATCAACCTGGTGGATGTAGCACTTTCTTCCGGAGGCGATATGAATAAATTCTGGAAGATCTTTGATGAGCGGCTGGAGCTGTGCTATCGTGCGTTGATGTGCAGACATAACCGTCTGAAGGGAACGCTTTCCGATGCAGCCCCGATCCTGTGGCAGTTTGGAGCTTTGGCCCGTCTGAAAAAAGGTGAGCCGATCGACAAGCTTTTGTATGGTGGATATTCAACAATTTCGCTTGGATATGCAGGGCTTTATGAGTGCGTGAAGTATATGACAGGAAAGTCTCATACAGATCCTGAGGCAACTCCTTTTGCACTGGATGTCATGAAGCATATGAATGAAGCTTGTAATAAATGGAAAGAGGAGACGAACATTGCATTCAGTATTTACGGATCTCCGATTGAAAGTACGACCTACAAGTTTGCAAAATGTCTTCAGAAGAGATTTGGAGTGATTCCGGGAATTACGGACAAGAGTTATATTACGAACAGTTATCATGTATTTGTCGGAGAAGAGATCGACGCTTTTGCAAAACTGAAGTTTGAATCCCAGTTCCAGGCTCTTTCAACAGGCGGAGCAATCAGTTATGTGGAAGTACCGGATATGAAAGATAATATTCCGGCTGTGCTTCAGGTAATCCGGTTTATTTATGAGAATATCATGTATGCAGAATTGAATACGAAGAGTGATTATTGTCAGGAGTGTGGATTTGATGGAGAGATCCAGGTTGTGACAGACGAGGAAGGAAAGCTCGTGTGGGAATGTCCTCATTGTGGCAACCGGAACCAGGATACGCTGAATGTTGCAAGACGTACCTGCGGATATATCGGAACGCAGTTCTGGAATCAGGGAAGAACCCAGGAAATCAAGGAGCGAGTTCTTCATCTGTAGAAGCAGGATAAAAGTATTGAGGTTGAACAAGGGAGATGTCCGGGTCTGTGCAGACAGATCCGGACATTTTCTCGTATAAAAGGCAGGAAAGAACATGAGGTATGGAGAAATAAAGAAGTGCGATATAGCCAATGGAGAAGGTGTCAGGGTTTCTCTTTTTGTTTCAGGCTGTACGCATCATTGTAAAGGCTGCTTCAATGAGGCAACGTGGGATTTTGATTATGGGAAAGAATTTACTCAGGAGACAGAGGAGGAGATCCTGAAGGCACTTGAACCGGAGTATGTGAACGGACTGTCAGTGCTGGGAGGAGAGCCATTTGAACCGCAGAATCAGAGAGTGCTTGTTCCGTTTCTGAAAAAGGTGAAAGAACGTTACCCCGGGAAGACAATCTGGTGCTATACGGGATATCTTTTTGACCGGGAACTCTGCAAAAAAAGCAGGGCAAGGTGCGAAGTGACGGATGAGATGCTGGCACTGCTGGATGTTCTTGTAGACGGACGTTTTGTGGAAGAAAAAAAGAATATCATGCTGTTGTTCCGTGGCTCATCCAACCAACGTCTGATTGATGTAAAAAAAAGTCTGGAACAGGGAAGTGTTGCAGAGTGGAACCCAACGATAAAAAGAGGAATTGACTGAAAAATAGAAGAAAAGTAAAAAAATAAAAGAAGGATAAAAGAAAGGCAGAAAGATGATATTAAAGAGAGCAAATGCATGGATTGAAAAATGGATCGCTTTTGTGACGCCAACTTGTCTTCTTCTGGGCGTTCTTTTCCCGGAGATTGCCGGCAGGGGTGTTGCCTATGTGCCGGTTGTCTTTGCATTTATGACATTTACGGGAGCGTTGAAATCTTCTTTTAAGGATATCGGGGCAGTCCTGAGAAAGCCGCTGCCGCTTCTGCTGATCCTGGCAGTTCTGCATGTGGTCATGCCGTGTGCCGCATGGAGCGTAGGAGAGATGTTCTTTGCAGGAAATCGGGAGCTGATCACAGGAATGGTTCTTGAATTTTCTGTACCGGCTGCCGTGGTTGGAATGATGTGGGTGTCAATCTATAAAGGGGACAGTTCCATTACGCTCTCTCTGTTGGTAATTGATACGGTCCTTGCACCATTGATCATTCCGCTGACGTTAAAGATTCTTGTAGGTGCCAGGGTAAAGATGAATCCGGAAGAAATGATGAAAGATCTGGTCTTTATGATCGCACTGCCGGCACTTCTGGCAATGTGCTTAAACCAGTTCAGTTGTGGAAAAGTGAAAGAAAAATGGCCGGGAAAGCTGGCATTCTGGTCAAAGCTGTGCCTGATATACTGTGTGATCTGTAATTCATCGAAAGTAGCACCTTATGTAAGACATATGAACCTGCAGAGAGTATTTGTGGCAGTCTGTATCATGATCCTTGCAGCGGCAGGATATGCCATCGGATGGGGAATCTCTGTTCTGTTAAAGCAGGATGAGAAAACCCGGATTTCTATGATCTATGGATCAGGAATGAGAAATATCAGTGCGGGGGCGGTGATCGCAGCAGCTTATTTTCCCGGAGAAGTAATGTTTCCGGTAATGATCGGTACATTATTTCAGCAGGTACTGGCGGCGTGTTATGGAAGTCTGATCAAGAGGCTCAGGAATAGAGAGAAAGGTTGCAAAAAATAGACTTGACTTATTTTAACATACTACATATAATAAATCATGTTGAGGTGAAAGCCTCCAATTTTGGCTAACTTTGATACCTATGGATTGTTCGGTGCTACGCACTCCCATAATCCATCCCACTATTCGCATATCTCAGGATTACAATTCCATTTTATGCTCAGATTGGGACGGGTTCAAAGGTCTTTTATCCACTTATGAGCAGGCTCATATGGATTCATACCTTTTCACCCTAGTATCAGTATATTGCAAAAGCGAAGAAGAGGACTAGTAGGAAGATCCGTCTGATTTCAGAGAGCTGCCGGGTGGTGAGAGGCAGTATCATGGATTCTGAACTGACCTTGGAGTTCTTCTGCTGAACCGGGATGATCCAGGACAGGCAGAAGCGGGAGTTCCCGTTACAGAATCTGATGAGTGCATCTGCCGGATGGCGGATGAATAAGAGTGGTACCACGGAACTAAAGCCTTTTCGTCTCTTGATTTTGTGAGAAGAAAAGGCTTTCTTTATACCAAAGTATGCAGGAGAAACTGCCGGTGGCAGGTTGTCTGTATGTAATAATGAAAGAGAGGAAGAAGTACATGGGTACAAAGATTGTATACAACCATAAATCGATTGAAAAAAAATGGCGTGAAAAGTGGGAAGAGAAGCCGGTAAATCCAAGAGTGGATGAGAATGGCAATAAAAAGCAGAAATATTACTGCCTGGATATGTTTCCGTATCCGTCAGGAAATGGTCTGCATGTAGGACATTGGAGAGGGTATGTTATTTCTGATGTGTGGAGTCGTTATAAATTGCAGCAGGGTTACTACATCGTTCATCCGATGGGATGGGATGCATTCGGACTTCCTGCAGAGAACTATGCAATCAAAATGGGAGTTCACCCGGCTAAGTCTACAGCGGCCAATGTTGCCAATATCAAGAGACAGATCAATGATATCGCAGCACTGTATGACTGGGATATGGAAGTAAATACAACAGATCCTGAATTTTATAAATGGACACAGTGGATCTTTGTAAAAATGTTCAAAGAGGGGCTTGCATATGAGAAGGAGTTCCCGATCAACTGGTGCCCTTCCTGTAAGACAGGTCTTGCAAATGAAGAGGTTGTCAATGGTAAATGCGAGCGTTGTGGTGCAGAGGTTACAAAGAAGAACCTTCGTCAGTGGATGCTCCGTATTACCAAGTATGCAGACCGTCTGTTGAATGACCTTGACAAGCTTGACTGGCCGGAGAAGGTTAAGAAGATGCAGGCTGACTGGATTGGTAAATCCTACGGTGCAGAGGTAGATTTCCCGGTAGAGGGAAGAGATGAGAAGATCACTGTTTATACAACAAGACCGGACACACTGCATGGAGCAACTTTTATGGTACTTGCACCGGAGCATGAACTTGCAGCTTCCCTTGCAACACCGGAGACAAAAGAAGCAGTAGAGAAATATATTTATGATGCTTCTATGAAGTCTAATGTTGACCGTATGCAGGATAAAGAAAAGACAGGTGTCTTCACCGGAAGTTATGCGATCAACCCGTTAAATGGTAAAAAGACTCCGATCTGGCTGTCTGATTATGTACTGGCAGATTATGGTACAGGAGCGATCATGTGTGTACCGGCACATGATGACCGTGACTTTGAGTTCGCAACAAAGTTCAATATCCCGATCATCCAGGTTATTGCAAAAGACGGTAAAGAGATCGAGAATATGACAGAAGCTTATACAGAGGCTGCAGGAACCATGATCAATTCCGGTGACTGGAATGGTATGGAATCTTCTGTCCTGAAGAAAGAAGCCCCACATATTATTGAAAAAATGGGAATTGGACGTGCAACAGTCAACTACAAACTGCGTGACTGGGTATTCTCCCGTCAGCGTTACTGGGGTGAGCCGATCCCGATCGTTCACTGCCCGAAGTGTGGAAATGTTCCGGTACCGGAAGAAGAACTTCCGCTTCGTCTGCCGGAGGTAGAATCTTATGAGCCGACAGGAACAGGTGAGTCACCACTTGCTGCAATCGATGAGTGGGTAAACTGCAAGTGTCCGGTATGTGGAAGTGATGCAAAGAGAGAGACAAATACCATGCCGCAGTGGGCGGGATCATCCTGGTATTTCCTGCGTTATGTAGACAACCATAATTCAGAGGCACTGGTTTCCAGAGAGAAAGCAGACGAGATGCTTCCGGTTGATATGTATATCGGTGGTGTAGAGCATGCAGTACTTCATCTTCTGTACTCAAGATTCTACACGAAATTCCTGTACGATATCGGTGCGATTGATTTTGATGAGCCATTCCACAAACTGTTCAATCAGGGAATGATCACCGGAAAGAACGGAATCAGATGAGTAAATCCAAGGGAAATGTCGTATCACCGGATGATCTTGTACGTGATTACGGATGCGATTCCCTGAGAATGTATGAACTCTTTGTAGGACCACCGGAGCTGGATGCTGAGTGGGATGACCGTGGAATTGATGGTGTAAACCGTTTCCTGAAACGTCTGTGGAATATGTTAATGGAAAGCAAAGAGAAAGACATTCAGCCGACAAAAGAGATGATCAAGCTCCGTCACAGAATGGTATATGATATCACAACAAGACTGGAAAGCTTCAGCCTGAATACAGTTATTTCCGGATTTATGGAGTATAACAACAAGTTCATCGAAGTTGCCAAGAAGGAAGGCGGAATCGATAAAGAGACACTGGAGACGATCGCAGTACTTCTTTCCCCGTTTGCACCGCATTTCGCAGAAGAGATGTGGGAACAGTTAGGTCATGTAGATACTGTATTTAAAGCAGGCTGGCCAAAATACGATGAAAATGAGATGAAAGATGACGAGATCAAGATCCCGGTACAGATCAATGGCAAGACAAAGGCTGTCATTGAGATCCCGGCAGATATCTCCAAGGATGATGCAATCGCAGCAGGTAGAGAAGCGATCGCAGATAAGCTGACAGGAAATGTGATCAAGGAAATCTATGTGCCGAAGAAGATTATTAATATTGTCATGAAGTAGAGTTTTTGCAAATAAAAGAATGAATAATGGTACAGGTAATCTTTTGTTATCTGTACCATTGTTGTTTCTACAGAGAACGAATCGGAAAAGAGATTAAAAATACGGAGAATGGTTCGCCGTATTGTTTCTTTGGGGTCTTTGTTGATATTACGGAACAAAAAGAACATACAGAACTGGAAAAAGCAAGGGATGAGGCTCTGAGAAAGGCAAAAAATGCACTGAATGCGATTAATATGCTTCCGGAATGAATGCACATATCTCAAAACCGATGGACCTGAATGCAATCAAAAAAATAGTGAGGATGGTGAAAGTATGAAGACGATTTTTTTAATGAGGCATGGAGAAACTTTATTTAATGTTATGGATGTGAATCAGGGACAGTGTGATTCACCGCTGACAGAAAACGGAATCAATCAGGCACTGGCAGCAAAAGAGTGGTTTAAGAATTAGAAAATCCATTTTGATTCTGTATACAGTTCTACAGCGGAGCGTGCATGTGATACAGCATGGCTGGTTTCCTGGATGCCTTATGAAAGAAAAAAAGGATTGAAAGAGATTTTCCTTGGAACAAAAGAAGCCTCACCGAACAGTGAAAATCCGGAATATCCTTATGGAGATTATTTTGTCCAGTTTGGTGGGGAAGATTTGGATGCTTTTACAGACCGTATTTATGGGGCTGTCAGAGAAATTGCAAGGGAAGATACCGGAGAAACAATTCTGATTGTGACGCATGGAATGGCAATGCGACGTTTCCTCAGGGCAGTTGGTTACCGGCAGGATGGAACAGGCTTTATCGGAAACTTTGAGGTCAGAAAAAATAATCAAATCCTGCAGGAACTGCACAAAAATATTAATATTTTAGGAAAGTTCTGTGGGAAAAAGAGATGTAGAACGGCTGACCAGTGAAACAAATTACAAAAAAAAGTATGGGATTGCTCAGGCAGATATTATGGTTCTGTTTGGAAGGCAGTATTCTGGCAGGTGGAGATATCCTGGCAGAAGCGATAAAAGGAAAAAGATAGCAAAAGCGATATGTGATCGTAGGTGGTGTCGGTCATAACAAACGGAAAACTCTGCGGCAGAAAAGTGCAGAATGAATATTCGCAGATCAGGACAGAAAAATCTTTCGGAGGCAGAGGTATTCAGCCGATATATCAGCGAGGTTTATGGATGTCAGGCGGATTTTCTGGAGAAAGATTCGACCAACTGTGGGAATAACATTACTTATCTGTTAGAACTTTTGAAAGAAAATAATCTTGCATGTGAGAGTATTATTTTGTGTCAGGATGCAACGATGCAGAATCGTATGGATGCGGGAATGAAAAAATATGCACCGGATATCAAAATTATTAATTTTGCATCCTACCGTGCGGAAGTAGTTCAGAAAGAAGGCAGGTTATCCTATATCAGACCGATCCATGGAATGTGGGACATGGACCGTTATGTTCAGTTGCTGATGGGAGAGATTCCAAGGCTGACGGATGATGAAAATGGATATGGACCGAAAGGAAAAGATTTTATTGCCCATGTGGAAATACCGGAAGAAGTAAAAAAGGCTTTTTCGGAATTGAAAGAAGTGTATGGGGAGAAGACGAGAGAGGCAGATCCGCATTACGCATCGAAATAAAATAAGGAATAAGAGAAACCGGAAGTATCGTGCCAGATCTGTAAGAAGTCTGGCAGGACACTTCCGGTTTTGAGATTCTATTTAGATTACTTTTTCATAGATAGATCTTTGTGGATGCATATCATAGGCCTCATAAGCAGTCACTGCGATCTGATTATGGCTCCATACAGTAGTAAAATCCTGCCAGCTTTTACTTTATAATTCTATATACAGAAAAATTTTTTAGTATTATTTTGTTTTACTGCATATACTAAGAAAAATGATCAGGAGGTAGTAAAGTGAGCAGAAAAAGAAGAATGACAACAGAGGAGATTGAAAATCAGAAACGGATCGATGCCTGCGATTATCTGGCCAATGCAGTATCCACTCAGGATTGCACAGGACTGATTCCGTCAGCACCGGTCAGTGACGCAGAACTGGAGTCTTATGAAGAGGTGTATCATTACCAGCCTCCGAAGGTGAAGAAAAAATAAATTTGTAGTTGTTGGGGTGATACGCTTGTAAAGCAAAAGACTTCTTTATGGCGAAGCGGACGCGGAAATCAGAGATATTCCTTCGCGGTGCAGGCCCGCTTTACCTCAGCCCGTTGACCGTTTGTAACTCGAAAGTGGAAATCTTCGTGCAATGGCACTCGATTTACTTTCTCTAACAAACGCTGCAAAGTGTCTTCGGAACGCTCCCTGCTAATGCACCTGCTCAGGAACACCCTGCTTTCCGCTGACCATCTCGATAAGAAGTTACACTGGCTTCACAGTGTATTCACTCAACAATGCAAATTTAAAAATAAGAAGAAGAGCCGGAAGGTTATCGACTAAGATATCAAATCCTGCAGTTTGCAGATTGCTTATCCTGGTCAATAGCCATCCGGCTTTCTACTTCTTATCGAAATTTCGTATTGTTGAGAGAAAATGTCCGGGTGTGAGGAAAGCTTTCTGATTTGAAAAGCCTAATATCCGCCCTTGCTGTTGCGTGAGCAGTGCATTGACAAGGAGCGTTCCGAAGACACTTTGCCCAACTTGTTAAGGAACGTAAACAGGAGTGCCTCTGCACGAGTGTTTCCACATTCCTGTTACAAGTTGTCAACGGGCTGAGGTAAAGCGGGTCCTGCACTGCGATGCAACAACAAGTGTGGATATGGACGCTCTTCTGTCAGAAACACTTCCTGCTGTCGCGATATTTTCACCCCGACAACTACAAATTTAACTTACAATACTCTTCCGAGGACATTTCTCTGCACAGATTCCGCAATTAGTACATTTTTCCGCATCAATATGTGCAAGGAAATTTGTTACAGTAACGGCACCTGACGGGCAGTTCTTTTCGCACAGTTTACATCCGATGCAGCCAACCTGGCAGGCTTCCATCAGAGCCTTTCCTTTTTCATTGGAGTTACATTTTACAAAAGTCTTCTGACTGTAAGGAATCAGCTCAATCAGATGCTTCGGACATGCGGCAATACACTTTCCACAGGCCCGGCAGACTTCTTTATCAACGGTTGCGATTCCGTCCACGACATGGATCGCATCAAACGGACAGGCTTTTACGCAAGAGCCGAAACCAAGGCATCCTGCATTGCAACTCTTCGGTCCGCCATCCTGCATCTGACTTGCCATGAGGCAGTCCTGCACACCTGTATACTGATATTCGGTCTTTGCCTTTTCACAGGTTCCTGCACATTTTACAAAAGCTACCTTTTTCTCCTGACTGCCAACGGAAACGCCCATGATCTCACCAATTTTTTCGGCAACCGGGGCACCACCAACAGGACAGCCATTTACTTCAGCTTCTCCTTTTACGATTGCTGCTGCAAGTCCGGAACATCCGGCATATCCACAGCCACCACAGTTGTTGCCCGGAAGGACACCGAGAATAGCTTCTTCTCTTTCATCCACTTCTACTGCGAATTTCTTCCCTGCGATTCCAAGAAAAACTCCGATGAACAGACCGGTTCCACCGACAACGACTGCCGCTAAAATAATTGCTGTAATAGTCATTTTGTCTTCCTCCTATATTAATCCTGAAAATCCAAAGAAAGCAATCGCCATCAGACCTGCCGTAACAAGCACGATCGGAGTGCCTTTGAAGGATTCTGTAATATCATTGTATTCGATCTTTTCACGGATTCCGGCCATCAATACGATAGAAACGAGGAATCCCACAGCCGTTGCAAATCCATTGATAACACCGGTAAGAAGTCCCATACCTGTACTCATGTTATCGTAATAACCATTCTGTACATTTGTCAGGGCAACACCAAGTACTGCACAGTTTGTTGTGATCAATGGGAGATAAACGCCCAGTGCATTGTACAGGGATGGCATCGCCTTCTTCAGGAACATCTCGACGAACTGAACCAGTGCGGCAATGACAAGAATGAATACGATTGTATTCAGATAGGATAACTCTCCTCCCAGAATATTCGGGTTGCCAAGGATAAATTTATAAATCAGACCGGTAACGAATGAAGCAATCGTGATAACGAATACAACGGCACTTCCCATACCGGCGGCTGTCTTTACATTTTTGGATACGCCAAGGAACGGACAGATACCGAGAAACTGGCTCAGTACAACGTTATTGACAAATGCTGAACCTACGGCGATCAATAATAAGTCTTGTAATGCTTTCATTTAGTATGTCCCCTCCTTTACTCGTCTTTTCCTGCAACAGTTTCTGTCGCCGTCGCAATCGCATGTCCACCGCATGCCGCTGCATTTCCACAAGAAGCACAACTGGCACCGCATCCTGCTGCTTCCGGTACTTTTTTACCTTTTCTGGCAAGATTATTTTTTACTTTGTTCTGAAGTGCAACAAGGCAGGCAAGTACGAAAAAATGCTCCAGGTGCAAGAATAAAGATCGTAAACGGTTCATAAGAATCAGGAAGGATCTGCATATTGAAAATCTTTCCTGAACCGATCAATTCTCTGACAATACCGATAGAAGTCAGACCGACTGTAAACCCAAGTCCCATTCCAATTCCATCGAAAATAGATGGAATGACTGGATTTTTAGAAGCATAACTCTCTGCTCTTCCGAGAATGATACAGTTTACAACGATCAGAGGAATATACAGACCAAGCGAATCATAAAGGCTCGGAACAAATCCTTCCATCAGGAAATCAACGATTGTTACAAATGAAGCAACAATTACGATGAATGCCGGCATTCTGACTGAATCGGGAATAATCTTTCTGAGCATGGAGATCATCATGTTGGACATGATAAGAACAGCCGTTGTAGAAAGTCCCATGCCAATTCCGTTGATGGCAGAAGTCGTAACTGCAAGAGTCGGACACATTCCGAGCATAAGAACGAAGGTCGGATTTTCTTTTACCAGACCATTCATTAAACGTTCTGTACATTTATTCATTGCTACCGCCTCCTAACTCATTTTGAAAATACACAAGAGCAGAATCTACGGCATTCGTAACTGCATTTGTAGTAATAGTTGCACCGCTGATCGCATCGATCTTGTCGTCGCCCTCTTCTCCTGTCTTAGTATAAGAAAATGTCTCTACTTTTTTATCTTTGAACTGATCTTTGAAAGCCGGCTCAGTTGACTTCATGCCAAGACCTGCAGTTTCACTGATACTGAGCATCTCAATTCCCTTTACGGTTCCATCGGCCTGGATACCGACCGAGATTTCAATATCTCCGCCATACCCCTCATGGGAAACTACATTGATGACATATCCGATGGTCTCACCGCTTTTATCTTTTCCAAGGGCAACTTCCTCGATAGCATCGCTGGAATACCCGTTGGATTTTAAAAGTTCAGAAGCAGCATCTGTATCAAGATTATCTACAGTTTCAAAAGAATCTGCATCGGACAGAACCGATTGGAATGCTTCCTGCTTTGCCTTTGCTTTTGCATTGGCGATCGGTTCTTTCGTAACTCCGTATACAACACCGAGGAGCAGTCCGGCGATGACGGTGATCGCAGTGAGAATGAATGCATTTTTAACTATTTTATTCATTACTTCTCTCCTCCTTTTCCAAATGGCTTTGGCAGGGTTGCCTTCTCGATCAGAGGAACGAGCAGGTTGCTGATGATGATCGCATAAGATACACCTTCGGCAGAACCTCCGAAAAGACGGAACAGACCCGTCAGACATCCAAGGCAGATACCATAGACGATCTTTCCCTTACTGGTGATCGGAGAAGTGACGTAATCTGTTGCCATAAACCATGCACCGAGCATGAGTCCGCCACCGCATAAGTGTGCAGTAATGTACTGTGGGTCAAATCCATGACCGCCAAATAAAGAAATAAAAATGACAAATGTTAATATGTAAGTTCCGGGAATCCGCAGATCGATTACTCCCATAAGGATCAGAAACATTGCTCCGATCATCAGTGCGATGACAGAAGTTTCCCCGATCGTTCCACTGGTATTACCGATCAGCATTGCAAATGAATCTACAGATTCACCGGCTTTCAGATTCGCCAGAGGAGTTGGTCCTGTAACTCCGTCGTATACAAAATTTGTCATCTTTCCTGCAAAGCAGATCAGAAGAAAGCAACGTGCACCAAGAGCCGGGTTCATGAAATTCTGTCCCAGTCCTCCGAAGAGCTGCTTTACAACAATGATCGCAAAGAAAGCACCGACAACCCCCATCCACCACGGAAGTGTCGGAGGAAGATTCAGTGCGAGAAGCAATCCTGTGACTACTGCACTGAAATCTTTGATCGTGACCGGTTTATGCATGAGTTTCTCCCAGAGATATTCAGCCAAAACCGCTGCTGCTGTTGTTACTACAATCAAAATCCACGCATTTTCATGCCGGAAATTCCAAATTCCAAAGAACGTTGCCGGAAGCAGGGAAATAACAACCATAAGCATAATATTACTGCTGGTTACTTTATCCCGGATATGCGGAGAAGATGATACATTATAATTTTCGTTCAATTTTATTCACCTCTCTTACTTTTTCTTCCTGTTGGCAAGTGCGATCTTACGCATAGAACCGATGACTGTTTCAACTGACGCTTTGCCGGACAGACATAGCTGCAGGATCCACATTCCACACATTCCAGACCATTCCATGCCACAAAAGAAGCTTCATCTTGCCTTTTGGCGAAATCTGCCAGTCGGGATGGAATGATACGGCTTGGACATACATCGACGCATCTTGCACAGTTAATGCAGGCGGTCTCAGGACTCTTCTTTACAATATCTTCTTTGAAGGCAAGAAGTGAAGAAGAAGTTTTGGTGACCGGTGCATCCAGAGTGACCATGGCAAATCCCATCATCGGACCTCCGGAGATCAGTTTCTCAGGTTCCTCAGTGAACCCGCCTGCCGCTTCAATCAGTTCCTTATGGCTGATGCCAAGCGGTACAAGGAAATTTCCCGGTTCAGTGACTGCATCACCGCTGACTGTCACCACACGTTCCATCAGAGGTTTCCCATTGATCACTGCATTATGAATCCCGATCAGAGTCTCTACATTGTCCACAATGCATCCTGCATCAGCAGGCAGCATGGATGCATTGATCGCACGTCCGGTGACGGCATAGATCAACTGTCGTTCAGCTCCCTGCGGATATTTGGTCATCAAAGCTTTCACATCCATTTTAGGTTCTTCAGAAACTGCATCCTGTAACTTCTGGATACAGTCCTTTTTATTATCTTCCACCGCAAAAATACCGCGTGCATTTGGGAACAGAGATAAAATAACACGCATTCCACTTACAAGATCTTCCGTATATTCAAGCATTCTGCGGTAATCAGCAGTGATATAAGGTTCACATTCAGCACAGTTTGCAATGATATATTCAATCTTGTCAGCATCTTTCGGGGAGAGCTTGACTCTGGTAGGAAAACCGGCACCTCCCATTCCTACAATACCGGCATCTCCTATTTTGGAAATGATCTCCTCGCGGGTCATTTCATTGAGAGGCTTAACCGGAGCATACTCTGCTTCCTGATATTCGCCATCATTCTGAATTACGATACAATCAACTTTTGTTCCGGTTGGATTAAAATGCTTTTCTAAAGCTTTTACTTTACCGGATACAGAAGAATATACCGGAGCAGAAACAAATCCTCCCGCTTCGGCGATCATTTGACCTTTTAAAACCTGGTCTCCTTTTTTTACCACCGGAACTGCCGGAGCACCGATATGCTGGGAGAGAGGATAGATGAGATCACCTGTCGGTAAAAGAGCTTTGATCGGCTGATCCTTTGAAAAACGTTTCCCGTCATCAGGATGTATTCCGCCTTTAAATGTCAAAAGTCCCATTTTACGCTTCCTTCCTTTCTTAGAAGTGAACTGAACATTACAGTACACTTTTCTTTTTTCACAAAGTCCATTTTACTAAAATATGTACTAAAAATCCAGTCGTATCAGCAGAATATTTGTCATGTATTAAAAAAGAGACAGCCGAAACCGACTGTCTCTTTAAAATATCTGCTTAATAAAGACTTATGCTTCTGTCTCTTCGTCAGCATAGCCCTGAGAATCTGACTCAAGAGCCTTCATGCTCAGGCTGATCTTCTTCTCAGCTTCGTTCAGGTCAACAACCTTTGCTGTGATCTCCTGTCCGATGGAAAGAACATCAGATGGCTTATCAACATGATTTTGGAGATCTGGGATACGTGAAGCAATGCATCTACTCCAAGGTGCAAGTTCAATCAAATGCTCCGAAATCTGTCATACGTGCAACTTTTCCTGTTACAACGTTGCCTACAGCAAAATCTTCTGCTGCATTTACCCATGGATTTGTCTCCGGGAAACTTCAGGCTGAGTGCAATTTTTGTATCACGGATGTCTTTTACGAGAACTTTCAGCTCATCACCAACATGGAATACTTTCTTTGGATTATCAACACGTCCCCATGACATCTCTGAGATATGAAGAAGACCGTCAACACCACCAAGATCAACGAATGCTCCGAAATCTGTCACATTCTTAACAGTTCCTTCTACTGTATCGCCAACATGTAATTTAGCGAATAACTCTTTCTGCTTTTCAGCACGCTCAGCAACAAGAAGCTGTCTTCTGTCACCGATCACACGGTTTCTTCTCGGGTTGAACTCGCTGATTACAAACTCAATTTCCTGTCCCTCGTACTTGCTGAGATCCTTCTCATAAGAATCAGATACAAGGCTTGCAGGAATGAAGACTCTTACTTCATCAACTGTTGTACAGATTCCACCACCGAGAATCTGAGTAACTGTGGCTTTTAATACTTCATGATTTTCAAATGCTTCACGAAGTCTTTCATTTCCTTTTTCTGCAGCCAGTCTCTTATATGTAAGAAGAACCTGACCCTCTCCGTCATTTACTTTCAGTACTTTGACAGTCATTGTATCACCAACATTGACTACGGTTGTAAGATCCAGTGACTGGTCATTGGAATACTCGTTCTTTGTAATGATACCATCAGCTTTGTATCCGATATTCAGGATGATCTCATCTGGCTTTACATCGATTACAGTTCCCTCTACGACCTCTCCATTGTGAATAGTTTTAAATGACTCGTCTAACATCTGTTCAAAAGATAATTCTGACATTATTTTGAACCTCCTCAATTATATTGTTGGGCGTGGATGCCCCTGCTGTAATACCTACTGTTTCCACTGACCCTAATTGATTCAAATCCAAATCGCCAAGTGTCTGTATATAGTACGTATTGTTACATGCTTTGCGGCATATTTCAAATAACTTCTGGGTATTGGAACTATGTTTGTCACCAATAACGATCATAGCATCCACCGTCTCTGCTATGCTCTGCGCTTCTGTCTGGCGCTCCTTCGTAGCATTACAGATTGTATTTAAAACACTTACATCATAACTCTTTTTTTCAAGAATTTCAACTAATTCTTTAAATTTATTGTAATTAAATGTCGTCTGGGCAACGATACAAATCTTTTTTCCCTGCTCACAAGAATAATTTTCTGCTTCTTCCTTTGTCTGAAAGACCTCTACATGGTCTCCTGCCCAGCCCTTAATTCCCTGAACCTCCGGATGTTCCGGATTTCCAATGATAATAATATTCTCGCCCATCTCACTGTGTTTCTGCACGATATTATGGATCTTCTTAACAAATGGACACGTAGCATCTACAATCTGGATTTTCTTACTTTCCAATCTGTCATACACATCTTTTGCCACCCCGTGAGAGCGGATAATAACAGTTCCCCTTTCCAGTGTATCCAGCTCCTCTTCGCTGCGAAGGACGATCACACCTTTCTGCTCCAGATCTTTCACCACTTCTTCATTATGGATAATCGGACCATACGTATAGATCGGAAGATTCTGATTCTCTTCCACCTGTTTGTAAACTGTATCCACTGCACGCTTAACGCCGAAACAAAATCCAGCTGATTTCGCCTTTATTACTTTCATTCTATCCAACTCCTGCAAATTTATCTATGACAATATCTGGAAATCGTGTTTACAACTTCTTTCAGTGTCATATCCGAACTGTCAACAAGTATCGCATCCTCTGCTTTTTTCAGTGGCGCGATCTTTCTTGTCATATCACGGTAGTCTCTTTCTTCAATATCTTTCTCTATCTCTTTCAGATCGCACTGTACTCCCTTTTCAACAAGCTCTTTATATCTTCTCTTTGCTCTGATTTCTACGCTTGCTGTAAGATAGATTTTTACATCTGCATCCGGAAGCACATGGGTACCAATGTCTCTTCCATCCATGATCACATCCTTCTCTCTTGCAAGCGTTCTCTGAAGTTCCAGGAGTTTTCCTCTGACTTCCGGAATCGCAGATGTCATAGAAGCCATATTTCCAACTTCTTCTGTACGAAGCTTTGCTGTAACATTCTCTCCGTTTACATAGATCTGCTGGATTCCGCTTTCATAACCGATCGTTACTTCCACATCTTTGCAGGCCTCTATAATCTTTTCTGTATCTTTTGGATCAATCCCAAGATTCAGAAAGTGAATGGCCAATCCACGGTACATTGCGCCGGTATCTACATAAATATATCCGTTTTCTTTTGCAACCTGCTTTGCAATTGTACTTTTCCCTGCCCCTGCCGGTCCATCGATTGCTACATTATATCCCATTTTTATTCCTCCATCTTTTCTTTCTACATTCCATTTTCAAATCTATGCGTTACTGTTCACACGATTCAGACATTCCCCAATAAAATTTTAATCACATCCTGCGTTTATTCCGGCAAGATACCCTGTTGACCACGCGATCTGAAGATTATATCCTCCGGTCACTGCATCAAGATCAAGTACCTCTCCGGCGAAATATAATCCTTTCATTTTTTTTGATTCCATTGTTCCCGGATCGATCTCCTTTACAGATATTCCGCCTTTTGTAATGATTGCTTCATTATAACCGCGAAGCCCTGTCAATGTCATTGTGAAATCCTTGATCAGATGAACCAGTCTCTGTCGTTCTTCTTTTGTAATCTCATTCACTTTTTTCTCAGGTTCAATCTCCGAGAGTTCTATCATAACGGGCTTTAATTTTGCCGGAAAGAGTGAATCGATTGAATTTTTATACTGCTTATTATGGTTTGCATCAAACTCTCTGAGGATTCTTTTATCAAGCTGTTCCTCACTCAATGCCGGTTTTAAGTCTATATGAAGTGTAAGTTCTTTTTTTCTTAAAGTCTTTCCCACCACACTGCTCGCACTCAGAATAACCGGTCCTGTTACACCATAATGTGTAAAAAGCATTTCTCCAAATTCTTCGTAGAGTTTTTTCTTCCCATCTGTGATACGAATTTCTATATTTCGAAGAGATAATCCCTGTAATTCTTTCGCATACCATTGTCTGACCTCCATCGGTACAAGTGATGGAAGGAGTTCTGTCACTCTATGCCCTGTTTCTTTTGCAAAACGATATCCATCGCCTGTGGAACCTGTGGAAGGATAGGAAATACCACCTGTCGCAACAATCACAGCATCTGCCTTCATTTTCTTTCCATTGGTTAATAAAACTCCGCACACTTTATCCTGTTCACAAAGCAATTCTCTCACCTCTGTGTGAAGAGAAACAGATACTCCTAATGATTTTAACTCCCTTGAAAATGCTGCAATCACATCAGAAGAATGATCTGAAACAGGGAAAACTCGTTCTCCACGTTCAATTTTGGTCTTCACGCCAAGTTCTTCAAAGAAATCAATCACCTGCTGGTTTGTAAAACTATAAAATCCACTATACAAAAATTTAGGATTGCTTATCACCGCCGTAAATAAATCTTCTATATCAGCGGCATTTGTAATATTGCAGCGTCCTTTTCCTGTAATAAACAGCTTTTTCCCTAGCTTTTCATTCTTCTCAAGCAGCTGAACATTCTGACCATTTCTTGCTGCGAAAACTGCCGCCATCATTCCGGCAGCCCCGCCGCCCACTACGATCACATTACTCATGCTCTATTTTTCTCCTTTATTCTGTCTGTAAGACTCATTTGTTACTGTATCGTCACCTTCATGATTGATTTCTTCTCCGCTGTAAACCTGGTATTCACCCCAGATTTTCTCCAATGTCTCTAACGTCGAAACAACTTCCTTCTGCTTTTTCATACAAATCGCAACAATCAGTGCATTGATCACACTCAATGGTGCGACAAGTGAATCGACAATAGAAGCCATATCACTTCTTGCGATCAGATTGCAGGAAGAATACTGATTCATAGGTGAATGGATACTGTCAGTAAGTGTGATTACTTTTGCCTTTCTATTGCTCGCAAATTCCAATGCTTTCAATGTTCTCATCGAATATCTTGGGAAACTGATTCCTATGATCACATCTCCTTCCCCGATTCGAATGATCTGTTCAAAAATCTCACTGGAACTGTTTGTATTTACTGTAATTACATTGTCGCATACAAGATTCAGATAAAATCCCATAAAAGAAGCAAGTGGTGCACAGCTTCTGATTCCCACAACATAGATTCTCTTTGCTTCTAAAAGGGTATCAATTGCCCAGTTAAATGCCTTATGATCGATTGCAGACAAGGTCATCTTGATTTTCTCAATGTCTGACTGAAGAACGGTTTCAAGAATCTCACTCTGTGTAATTCGTCCATAGGTCACTTCCATACGCTGGATTGAATTCAACTTATTACGGACAAGTTCCTCCAACGCTTTCTGAAATTCCGGGTATCCTCTATATCCAAGCTGGGTTGCAAATCGTACAACCGTAGATTCACTGACACCCACAATCTCTCCAAGACGCGCTGCTGTCAGAAATACAGCCTTATCATAATTTTCTTTCACATATTCTGCAAGGCGCTTTTGCCCCTTGCTCATCTTCTCATATTTTGCTTCGATCCTTCCGATCAGCTCATTCATATTCGCTTCAATATTGCGTTCTGATGTTTCCATTCTTTTACACTATTCCTAATCCATAAATATTTCATTATCCGTCCAGCAGCTTCTACAGATACATAAGAGTTCTGTCATACCTCTGCTTTGCTGATTACTTCACAGCCCGCGTGTACTCTTTCAGCCAGATTCGTTCTTCCTCTGAAAGGTAAGGGGACACCTTTTCATAAACCTGCTTATGATAATGATTCAACATTTCTTTCTCTTCTGTACTCATTTTCTCCGACAAGATTGCATCCAGATCAATTGGTACATAAGTAAGAATTTCAAAATTCATAAACTGTCCATACTCATTCTTAACTGTTTTTCTGACAAGCAGCTCATTTTCCAGACGAATTCCATGAGAACCCTCAATATAGATTCCCGGTTCATCTGTAATCACCATATTCTCTTCCAATGCCGGAGCCGGCCTCTCTCCCTCTTTCCAACGGAAATTGATCGGTCCTTCATGGATATTCAATAAATAACCAACACCATGCCCCGTCCCATGATTAAAGTTTAATCCTTCTTTCCAAAAGACCTCTCTTGCAATACAATCCAGATTCGCACCACTGCATCCGTAGAGAAATACAGTGTTCGCCAGGCGCAGCATTGCTCTTGCAACCAGTGTGAAATGTTCCTTTTCAATGCTCCCCACTTCTCCAAGTGCAACCGTACGCGTAATGTCGGTAGATCCTTCCAGATAATGACCACCTGTATCTGTCATGAAAAGCTTTCCTTCTTTTAAAGGGACATTGCTTTTCTCATCCGCACTATAATGAACAATTGCCCCATGTTCTCCATATGCACTGATCGGGCCAAAACTTGGTCCGAGGAAATGCTCCTGCTCTGCACGTAATCCTTCCAGCCTGGCAGAAGCAGACAACTCTGTAATCTCCACTCTGCCAATATTCTTCTTTAACCAGTACATAAACTTTGTATGTGCAACCGCATCCTTCAAATGCGCTTTTCTCAAATTCTCTGCCTGTGTTTCATTTTTAACTGACTTCATCAGGATTTCTGGATTCTGCTTATCAATAATCACCGTCTCTTTGGAAATGGCCTGATAAAGACTATAATTCATGATTGAAGAATCCAGAAGAAGCTTATCTTCCGATGTCATTTCTGAAACTTTGCGATAAATACCCTCATACGGATAAATCTTCACTTGATTTTCTGCTAACAAATTTATAATATCGTCAGAGAATTTTCTAATGTCAGCAAACAGCTCAACTGAATTATTATAAACGATTGCGTAAGAAAGAACAAGTGGACAATATGCAATATCATTTCCTCTTATATTTAAAAAGCCATGCAATATCATCAAAGACTCGATAAAACATGTGCATTGCATCCATTTTCTTTCATTATTTCCTGATTCGTTCTAATTGGATCCAATTTTTTTCACCTGTATATTCATCCGCTAGAGAAAATACAGATTTCCATAGACATTTCAGGTCTTTCCTTCCA
>ENA-OQDL01000540-OQDL01000540.1-human-gut-metagenome-genome-assembly--contig:-NODE-540-length-23890-cov-4.396246_pt1 | contig 23890 bp, 25 predicted proteins | sample MGYA00242782_ERZ504609 | MGnify/ENA primary metagenome ERZ504609 (study PRJEB26092, sample SAMD00036320) | human gut metagenome | host: Homo sapiens | study: EMG produced TPA metagenomics assembly of... | reverse complement strand
AAATGAAATGAATCCAGAAAACAAAATACAAACTTAGTACGTGCGTAAAAAGGGGACGATTATCTTAGTCGATAAAACATCCGTTTACGTTTACCTACAGATTCTGTAATTTGTTTTCTGGATTTGTCTGATTGGAATTAAATATCCCGTTTGGAATATGTAAGCAAGGACAGTCCTGCTGTTGCCACGAGCACATGTAAGGCAGGAGCGTTCCGAATACACTTTGTTCAGTATGTTAATAAGAGCCAGAACAGGCACCACACACGGTAACTGTTCTGGCTCTTATGTTACATACTTTCAAAGGGATGAGGTAAAGCGGGCCGGTGCTCGTGGTAATAGCAGGGCTGGCCTTGCGACACCATTCTATAGGCTGTTTAATACCAATTAATACAGCTTCGCACTGATCAGTTTTGGTCTGAATCCAGCCTTATCAAGTGTATCCAGAATCTTCTTCTTATGATCTGTTCCGAATGCTTCCATTGTGATACGAAGTTCTACGGCTGCGTTTCTGTTTGTGCTTACAAACTGATTATGTTCCAGTTTAATGATGTTACCCTGTACATCTGCGACTGTCTGTGCCACACGTGCAAGTTCACCCGGCTTATCCGGAAGAAGTACGGATACAGAGAAGATACGGTCTCTCTGGATCAATCCGTGCTGGACGATCGAGGACATTGTGATAACATCCATATTTCCACCACTTAATACACAGACTACTTTCTTTCCTTTGATGTCCATCTGCTTTAATGCAGCTACGGAAAGAAGACCTGAATTCTCTACGATCATTTTGTGGTTTTCTACCATATCAAGGAATGCACCGATCAATTCATCATCATCTACGAGAAGAATATCATCTACATTCTCTTTCACATACGGAACAACTTTATCTCCAACTTCTTTTACAGCTGTTCCGTCTGCGATTGTATTTGCAGATGGAAGTTCTACAGGCTCTCCTGCTTTCAGAGCTGCTGTCATACTGGCCGCTTCTGACGGCTCTACACCGATTACTTTGATTTTTGGATTCAGCATCTTGGCAAGTGTGGAAACACCTGTGATCAGTCCGCCTCCGCCGATTGGTGCAAGGATATAATCTACCGTCGGGAGTTCCTGAACGATCTCCATTGCGATTGTTCCCTGACCTGTAGCGACATCAAGGTCATTAAACGGATGAACGAATGTATATCCGTTCTCTTCTGCAAGTTTACATGCATATGCGTAAGCATCATCATAAACATCACCATGAAGTACTACGTCTGCTCCAAAGCTTTTTGTACGGTTTACTTTGATCAGCGGTGTAACTGTAGGCATAACGATCGTAGCTTTGCATCCAAACTGTTTTGCTGCAAACGCAACGCCCTGTGCATGATTTCCTGCTGATGCTGTGATCAGTCCACGGCTTCTTTCTTCGTCTGTCAGTGTGCTGATCTTGTAATATGCACCACGGATCTTATAAGCTCCTGTGTGCTGCATATTTTCCGGTTTTAAATAAACCTTTGCTCCTGTCTGTGCACTTAAGTATTCACTGTAAATGAGTTTTGTAGGATTTGTTACCTTTTTTACCAGTTCGCTAGCTTCTTCAAATTTCTCTAATGTCATCATGGTCTTTCTTCCTCTCTGTAAAACAACGCGTTTACGAACTCCTCTGAGTCAAATTTCTGCAAGTCATCAATTGTTTCTCCTACACCGATATATTTTACCGGGATACCAAGTTCAGACTGGATTGCTACTGCAATTCCTCCTTTGGCTGTTCCATCCATCTTTGTCAAAACAATTCCTGTTATATCTGTTACTTCATTGAATTCCTTTGCCTGGGCAAGTGCATTCTGTCCTGTCGTTGCATCCAGCACAACCAGCGTCTCACGGAACGCATCCGGATACTCTCTGTCAATCACACGATTGATCTTCTTAAGCTCTTCCATCAGGTTCTTCTTATTGTGAAGTCTTCCGGCTGTATCACACAGAAGTACATCTGCCTTTCTCGCTTTCGCAGCAGCAACCGCATCATATACAACTGATGCCGGATCTGCGCCTTCCTGACCGCCGATCATCTCAACACCGGCACGGTTAGACCATTCTTTTAACTGCTCTCCTGCTGCCGCACGGAATGTATCCGCTGCCGCAAGGATCACTTTCTTATTCTGTGCTTTCAGCTTTCCTGCAAGTTTACCGATCGTTGTTGTTTTACCAACACCATTTACTCCGATCACGAAAACCACACTCTGACGATTCTCAAACTCATACGCTGTCTCTCCGACATCCATCTGTTCACGAATACTGTCGATCACAAGCTGTCTGCATTCAATCGGTTCCTTGATATGCTGCTCTTTTACTTTAACCTTTAAATCTTCAATGATGTCCATTGTTGCTCTGACACCAAGATCTCCCATGATCAGAGTTTCTTCCAGTTCTTCATAAAAGTCATCATCAATCTTGGAAAATCCATGAAAAATACTGTCCATACCGGACACAATATTATCTCTTGTCTTTGTCAGACCGGATACAAGTCGTTTAAAAAATCCCTTTTTTTCTTCTCCCATTTTCAAGCCTCCTGTTCTCTTAATACCCTGTTTACAATAAAAACAGGTTTATTTTTTCCAGATCATCTTCCAACAGATCCACAGAAACAAGTGTGGATATACCTTTTTCCTGCATGGTGATTCCATACAACCGGTCTGCTGCTGCCATTGTACCACGTCTGTGGGTAATAACAATGAACTGTGTATATTTTGTCAGCTTATGTAAATATTTCGCATAACGATCTACATTGTTATCATCCAGTGCCGCTTCAATCTCATCAAGGAGACAGAACGGAGATGGCTTCAGATTCTGGATTGCAAATAGTAATGCGATTGCAGTCAGCGCCTTCTCTCCACCTGAAAGCTGCATCATATTCTGTAGTTTCTTTCCAGGCGGCTGTGCAATGATGCGTATTCCTGCCTCAAGGATGTCTACGTCCTCCTGAAGTTCAAGCGAACCTTTTCCGCCTCCAAAAAGCTGACGGAATACATCATTGAACTCTGTCGCAATTCTCGCAAACTGTTCTGTAAACTGCTTGCGCATCGCAACATCGAGTTCCTCAATGATCTGCTCAAGAGAAGCTTCTGCTTCCACAAGATCGTCATGCTGACCTTTCAAGAATGTATAACGCTCAGATACATTTTTGTAATCCTCAATTGCGTTGACATTGACCGAACCAAGCTTTCGGATCTCATTCTTAAGTTCCTGGATCTTTTTCTTCATCAATGCCAGGTCTGTCAGTGTCTCATTACGAAGTTCTTTCGCATGATTGTAAGTGAGCTCATATTCCTCCCACATGTAATTCATCTGCTTCTCTGACGCTTCCTCATAGCCTTCTTTCTGGCTATTTAAACGGAAACATTCTTTATCAAGATCTGACACATGCTTCGCAAGTTCTTCTCTTTGTCTCAGGAAATCTTTGTGCTGCTGATTCAGTTCCTCTCGCTTCTTGCTCTGTACTTTAATCTCTTCACCGATTTCTGTAAACAGATCTTTTGAATCTTCAATCGTTTTCTTAAGCCCTTCGATCTCATTTTCTTTTCGCAAAATTTCGTCCGATACATCTCCACGATTTTCTGAGAGTTCTTCCTGCTCTTTTGCGTAGCGAGCGATTTCTTCCTCGATACGGGAAATATTTTCTACAATAAACGTTTTCTGCTGATCCAGACCTGCCAGTGAAAGATGGACTTCCTCAGACTGTTTCATCTGGACAGCCTCATCCTCTCTTTCTTTCTCCAACTGCATCTGCAAAGCTTCAATCTGTTCATTCAGCTCTTTTTCCAGCTTCTCTGATGTCTCAAGTTCCATTTGGATAGAATCTTCGTTCTCATTGATTTCATCCAGCTCCTGAAGCAATGCTTTCTGTTCTTTCAGGAATCCTTCGTAACGCTGTTTCGATTCTAACTGTTCTCTCTGTACCTGTGCAACATTCATTCGCGCAGTATTCTCCAGCACTGATTCTTCTCTTAAATGTTCCTGTACTTCATCAATCACATTGTAGCATGCTGCACGACGGTTCTTCGCCTCTGTAACTTCTTTTTCCAGCACATCCATGTCAGACTTGAGCATATCAACCGTCTTCTCGAATTCTTCGATTTCGCGGCGTCTGCTCAGCAGATTACTTGAATTCTTAAATGCACCACCTGTCATGGACCCGCCCGGATTGATCAGGTCACCTTCCAATGTGACCAGACGCAGAGACTGGCGGTATTTTCTCGCAATTGCGATTCCGTGATCGATGTGGTCTACTACGATCGTACGCCCAAGCAGCTGATCTGCCAGTCCGTCAAATCTTGATTCCACATGGATCAATGTATTCGCAAGTCCGATCACGCCCGGCTCTTTAAGTGCTTCCAGATTCCTGATTCCTCCGCCGCCATGCATACTTGTCAGCGGAAGAAATGTTGCCCTTCCGAATTTATTACGCTTAAGGAAATCAATCATACGCTTGGCTGTATCTTCATTATCTGTAACAATATTCTGAATACTTCCTCCAAGTGCTGTCTCAATAGCAATCTCATATTCCTTATCAACCTTAATGATATCCGCTACAACACCGATCAGACCTTTCTCACGTTCTTTATTCGACATTACCTTTCGGATACTGTTACCATATCCGTCATAGCGCTCTGTAATATTCTTTAATGACTCCAGACGGGAAGATTCTCTGTGATAAGCGGTCTGTCCGATCCGTAACTTTTCCTGCTTCTCTTTCAGCTCATTCTGAAGCTTGCCAAGTTCCTCTTCGTTCAGGGAAATCTTATCCTTATAGGTTTGAATGCGCTCACGGATCTGACCAAGTTCTTCTTCATACTTCTTAAGTCTGTTGTTCTGTCCTTCTGCTACTGTCGAAATCTCAAGAATATTTCTGGCAACGACAGCCTTGCGTGTCTGGATCTGTTCTTTCGTCGTATCAAAATGCTGAATCTTAGCTTTTGTTGAAGCACGATTTCCAAGCAAGTCCATGATCTCCCGCTTCTTCTGCTCGATTTCAGTGCTGTGTTCTGCAATCTTTGACTGAATCTCAATTAAACTCTGCTGTGCTTCCGTATCCTGTCCACTGGCTGATTCTAACTGTTCTGAAATTCTTTTCTTCTCTTCTTCAAGCTCTCTTTTCTGCTGCTGCCTTGTATCTATCTCACTGACGATCGTACTCAGGCGATGATCATAATGCTCATCATTCATACGGGCTGTATTGATCTGCTCTTTCAGGACATTGATCTGGCCTTCCAGCTGTTGCTTCAAAAGATTCGTCTCATTCATCTGATTCTTCGCAGTCTCAATTGCAAGATCAATCTGATCTACTTCTTCCTCGATTGCCTCGTATTCTGCTTTCATCTTCTCATAACGGGCATTTGATTCCTGCATCTCCTGAGAAGCAATCTCATATTTCCCACCGACTTCACGAATACGCTCCTGGAGACGCTCTTCCTCCAGTAAAAACATATTAATGTCGTATGTTTTTAATTCTTCTTTCATCTTCAGATAGATTCTGGCTGTCTCTGACTGTCTTTCCAAAGGACCGATCTGTTTCTCAAGCTCTGCAAGAATATCATTCACGCGGGTAAGATTCTGCCGTTCATCCTCCAGCTTTTTCAAAGAAAGGGACTTTCTTCTCTTATATTTTACAATTCCGGCGGCCTCATCAAAAAGTTCTCTTCTCTCTTCCGGCTTACCGCTTAAGATCTTATCAATCTGTCCCTGACCGATAATCGAATAGCCTTCTTTACCGATACCTGTATCATAGAACATCTCATTGATATCTTTCAATCTGCAGGCTGAACCATTGATCAGATACTCACTCTCTCCGGATCGGTACAATTTACGTGTAACAGTGACTTCTTCGTACTCTACCGGAAGTTTATGATCTGAATTATCCAATGTGATTGCAACCGAAGCATAACTAGCGGCTTCCGGTTCTCAGTTCCCGAGAAAATCACATCCTGCATGGTGCCTCCACGCAGCTGCTTCACTCTCTGCTCTCCAAGAACCCAGCGGACGGCGTCAGCGACATTACTCTTACCACTTCCATTCGGTCCTACAATACCTGTAATTCCGTTATGAAATTCAAATTTAATCTTATTGGCAAAAGATTTGAATCCCTGCACTTCTATACTCTTTAAATACATAAAGTCCTCTTTACTTTTTCTTTCTGAGATTCAGAATTGCCTCATAAGCTGCCTGCTGTTCTGCTGACTTCTTCGAGCTTCCTTTTCCACGTCCCCAGGCTTTTCCCCCGATTCTTGCTTCCACTTCGAAAATCTTATTATGATCCGGTCCCTGTTCATCAATCAGTTCATAACTTACATTCCCCGTCATATTCGCCTGCACGATCTCCTGTAAGATTGTTTTACTATCATAAAAGAGTTTTTTATCCTCTAAATCTGTCAAAATAAAATGATGGATAAACTCTTTTGCATTAGTAAAACCACCGTCGAGATAGATAGCACCGATTAATGCTTCCATCGCATCAGATGTGATAGAATCTCTTTTTCTTCCACCGGTCGCCTCTTCTCCTTTTCCAAGAAGCAAGTAATCTCCAAGTCCGATATCTCTTGCACACATTGCCAGAGACGGTTCACATACCATACTTGCACGTGTCTTTGTCAGTTCTCCCTCAGATACCTTTGGAAATTCATTAAATAAATAAGCACTTGATACCAATTCCAATACTGCATCTCCAAGAAACTCCAGGCGTTCATTACACTCATATTTCTTCAAATGTTTCTCATTTGTATAAGAACTATGCATCAATGCACGTTCGATCAGGCTTTTGTCTTTAAACACATATCCGATCTTTTGTTCCAGTTCTTTTACTCTGTCCATTTAAATGGCCTCCTTTGTGTTAATAAACGAAAAAGCCCAAACGGGCTTTTTCATCTCACTATCTGATTATTCATTAGCCTTCTTTTTCTGGATCTGATCAACAGCATCCTGCACTGTTGTGATCTTCTCTGCCTCTTCGTTATCGATCTCGATGTCAAAATCTTCTTCAATTCCCATAATGATCTGGAAAATATCCAGAGAGTCAGCTCCAAGATCATCTACGAATGTAGTATCCGGTGTGATTGTCTCCGGTGAAACATTAAGTACGTCCGCAATAATTGCCTGCAGTTTTTCAAATTCTGTCATTGTAAAACTCCTCCTGTCTTATTCGACTTCTTTCTCTTCTTTCTTTTCTTCCAGGGTCTCCTGTTGAATTGCCTCTTTTATCTTCTCATTGATCTTCTGCTCCTTAAATGCAACACACTGAATGATTGAGTTGCATACCTCCTTTGACTTTGAACTTCCATGTGTCTTTACTACAAGTCCGTTCAGGCCAAGAAGCGGTGCGCCGCCATACTCACTTGTATCAAAATCTTTCAGTACACCCTTTAAAGCAGGTTTCACAAGCAGTGCCCCTATCTTACTACGCAAAGAAGAAAGCATTCCTTTCTTCACTTTCTTAAGCAGTGCTCCTGCAACACCCTCATAAAGCTTCAGAATAATATTACCTGCAAATGCTTCACAGACAATGACATCTGCTGCTCCGTAAGGAATATCTCGTGCCTCAACACTTCCAATGAAATTAATGTCAGGACATTCTTTTAACAGTGGGAATGTCTCTTTCACCAGCGCATTTCCCTTCTCTTCTTCAGCACCGATATTCACGATACCAACTGTCGGATTCTTCTTTCCCATAACGCTTTCCATATAAATGGATCCCATCTTTGCAAACTGTACCAGGTGAGATGGGCGCGCGTCTACATTAGCTCCACAATCGATCAAAAGTGAAACACCTTTTAATGTAGGAATCAGTGGTGCAAGCGGTGGTCTTTCAACACTTTGATCTGCCTACAAGAACCTGTCCTCCAACAAGAACAGCTCCTGAACTTCCTGCAGATACAAAAGCATCTGCTTCCCCTTTCTTCACCATCTTCATCGCAACAACAATGGATGAATCTTTCTTACCACGGATTGCTTTCACCGGAGGTTCTGCCGTCTCAATAACCTCTGTAGCATTCACAATCTCAATCTGCTCCTTTGGATACGTATAAGCGGAGAGTTCCTTGCGAATCACATCTTCCTTACCTGTCAGCAGTACCTTGATATCTTTTCTCTTCTGCACTGCCTCTACGGCACCTTTTACCATCTCTCTTGGTGCATTGTCTCCACCCATGGCATCAAGAGCAACCCTTGTAATCTCTGACATATCATTTCCTCCTTGCGCTACTGAAATTATTCTACTGGATATCAGTATAAAAATCAATAAAAAAAGGCGTAAAACACAAAGTTTTTACGCCCTCAAGTGTTCTGTTCGCAGTACACTCAATATCTTATTGATCATTAGTCAACTGAAACGATCTCGCGCTTGTTGTAAGATCCACATGCCTTACATACACGGTGTGGCATCATAAGCTCGCCGCACTTGCTGCATTTCACCAGATTCGGTGCGCTCATCTTCCAGTTAGCTCTTCTTTTATCTCTTCTTGCTTTTGAAGATTTATTCTTTGGACAGATTGACATAGGTTACACCTCCTTAAAATTCTTAAATAAGTCACGGACAACTGACATTCTCGGATCAAGCCCTGTATCTTCACAGTTACAAGACCCCGTATTTAAATTCTGACCGCATACATTGCATAATCCCTTGCAGTCTTCCCTGCAAAGTACTTTCGTCGGCCAGCTCGACAAAATCTCATGAAAGAGCAGTTTGTCCACGTCAAGATGATATCCGTCAATAAAGTTTGATTCATCCAGCTCCTCTGTCAGTTCTGCGTCGGAGAGGCCTACGTCCACATGTTTCACACAATTCAGTTCAAACTCCCGTTTCACATCCTCCAGACAACGGTCACATGGAATCATGACACTCAATCTGGTCTCAGCTGTGATGAGCAGTTCTTTTCCCCTTATATGCTCTACTTTAACATGAACCGGCTCCTTGCTGATAATGGGGTAGGTTCCGGATTGTAACCGGATCTCTTCCATCTCCAGCCGCACAGTTTCTTCAACCGTCTTATGCTGGTCTGACAAAACGTCTGATAGGTTAATCAACATAATGTATTTCTCCTATTCATACCTAAACTATTATATCATGGAAAAAATGTTTGTCAACAGATATTTATAATTTCTATTAAAAATATTGTGAAGAGCAACATGTATTGGATACATTTTTGCTTCTTCTATGCGCAAAAGCAGGACTGAACTGCTCTCCTGGCACCTCAGTCCTGCGCTCATATACGATATAATCTTTACAGATCACCATCGTATACACTTTCTCATATTAAGATTTCTTCAATTATTTTACAAGCGCTAATGTCTCACGAGCGATTGCAAGTTCTTCGTTTGTAGGAATAACAAATACTTTTACCTTAGATCCTTCTTTTGTAAGCTCAGCTTCTTTTCCTCTGAGTCCTGTATTCACTTCGAAATCGAAATCCACTCCGAGGTATCCAAGGTATTTACATACTTCCTGTCTTACATAATCATCGTTCTCACCGATACCAGCTGTAAATACGATGTCATCTACACCATTCATAGCTGCAGCGTAAGATCCGATGTATTTTGCTACTCTGTATGAGAATACATCCATAGCGATCTTAGCTTTCTTATCTCCGGCATTCATAGCGTCTGTCAGGTCACGGAAGTCACTTGAAAGTCCGCCTGAAATTCCAAATACACCAGACTTTTTGTTCAATACTTCCATAACACCTTCAATGTCAAGGTTCTCTTTCTTAGCAATGAACTCCATGATTGCAGGATCGATATCACCTGAACGTGTTCCCATTACAAGTCCTTCAAGTGGAGTAAGTCCCATAGAAGTATCTACACATTTTCCGTTAAGAACAGCACTTACACTGGATCCATTTCCGAGGTGGCATACAATTGTCTTTACTTCATCGTAAGATTTTCCCATTACTTCTGCTGCTCTCTTAGATACGAAGCTGTGGCTTGTTCCGTGGAAACCGTAACGTCTTACTTTGTATTTCTCATAGTACTCATATGGAAGTCCATACATATAAGCCTTCTCCGGCATTGTCTGATGGAAAGCTGTATCAAATACTGCAACCATAGGTGTTCCTGGCATCAGTTTCTCACATGCCGCAACACCGATCAAGTTTGCCGGGTTATGAAGTGGTGCAAGATCATTACACTCTTCTACTGCTTTCTTTACTTCGTCTGTGATTACTACAGATGAAGCAAACTTCTCTCCACCATGTACGAGACGGTGTCCAACTGCTCCGATCTCATCAAGGCTCTTAACAACTCCTGTCTTCTCATTTGTCAAAGCATCAATTACAAACTGAATTGCTTCTGTATGAGTTGGCATAGCCAGATCAGATTTCTCTTTCTCTCCGCCAGCCGGCTGATATGTCAGGCGTCCGTCGATTCCAATTCTCTCACAAAGTCCTTTTGCAAGTACCTTCTCTGTCTCAGCGTTGATCAGCTGGAATTTCAGAGATGAGCTTCCGCAGTTGATTACTAATACGTTCATTTTCTTTTTTCCTCCTGAAAAAACCTTATTATTATTATCCGAGGGCAGCTCACACTACCCTCTTTGTTTCTTTTGATTACCCGTAACTATTTTAAAAAATCTGTAAACAATTACAATTATTCAGCCTGTGCCTGTACAGCTGTGATAGCTACAACGCCTACGATATCTTCAGCGCTGCATCCACGGGAAAGGTCGTTAACCGGAGCGGCGATTCCCTGTGTCAGAGGACCGTAAGCTTCTGCTTTAGCAAGTCTCTGAACAAGTTTGTATCCAATATTACCAGCATCAAGGTCTGGGAATACAAGTACGTTAGCATGTCCTGCGACCTTGCTTCCCGGTGCTTTAGATTCCCCGACTGATGGAACGATAGCTGCATCAAGCTGAAGTTCTCCGTCAAGAGCAAGCTCTGGTGCGAGTTCCTGAGCGATCTTTGTTGCCTCAACAACTTTATCTACATCTGCATGCTTAGCACTGCCCTTTGTTGAGTGAGAAAGCATAGCAACAACTGGCTCTTTCTCAACAAGCAGTTTGAAAGAATCTGCGGATGAAATAGCGATGTTCGCAAGTTTCTCCGGATCTGGATTCTGCTCAAGTCCTGCATCAGCAAAGATAAATGTTCCGTTTGCTCCCATGTCGCAGTTCGGTACTACCATAAGGAAGAATGCGGATACGAGCTTTGTTCCCGGTTTTGTCTTCAGGATCTGAAGGCATGGGCGAAGTGTATCTGCCGTAGAGTGGCATGCTCCGGATACCATTCCGTCTGCATCACCCATCTTAACCATCATTACACCATAGTATAAGTAGTTACTAAGAAGCAGTTCTTTTGCCTGCTCAGGAGTCATTCCCTTTTTCTGTCTTAACTCAACAAGTTTTGCAATATATCCTTCTGTTCTTGCATCTGTTGCAGGATCTACGATTGTTGCACCGGAGATGTCGTATGTACCTTTGTTCTTCTCAATCTCCTCTTTGCTTCCTACAAGCACCAGATCAGCGAGTCCTTCTTTCAGTACTGTCTCTGCTGCTTTGTAAGTTCTTTCGTCCTCTGTCTCAGGAAGAACGATTGTCTTTTTGCAAGCTTTCGCTCTTGCTTTGATTTCATCAATAAATCCCATGATTTAATGCCACCTTTCTTTTTATCTCACTTAGTCCTATTATAACTCAATCGTTTTTTGTATACAAGTCATTTTATGTGCATTTTCAAATACAATCCGAACTTTGTAATAGGATATTTGTAAGATTGTTACAATTTTATCAAACATTGTTTTTTTCTAAGAACATTACGAGCCAGAACAGTCATCTCTCGCGGCAACTGTTCTGGCTCTTATTAAAGTTTACACCTTCAAAACCCCTTGCTTATATTCATTCTGAAACGCCGTCTTAAACTTATCCGTCACCACTGAGGTATACAGATTTGAAGCAAGCATATCATGTCTGAGCATTTTCTGACCAAGTTCCGGAAGATCGTCAATTTCAGACATTTTCGTCAAAACCGGAAGACTGCTTTCCTTCGACATAGCTGTCAAAAGCTTTGCATTGTCTTTTCGAAAACCAAGCAGACGTGCATACATATGATAGCCATTGTCAATATATTCTTCCACATTTGCCTTTTTCGTTCCAAGCATAATATGAAGCAATGCCCGGTTAACTCGGGTCTGTGTAAGTTCTCGTGTTTTTAACAAATCACAGAACTGTTTATAATTAAAAAAGTTGTTTAACTGATTCGCAATTCTGAATGCAATCTCCGGAGAGACATCCACATATCGAACCAAACTTTCCGGCTGTTTATTTAACAGCTTATATTTTAAAATCAGAGAAAAATCATTCTGTGAAATCGGATACTGTACTTTATGATAATCCTTCAAAAGTTCCAGACAACATTTTGGAACCTGGTTTTCCAACTCTGACAGTATTCCCGAAAATGAAAGCTCATCGTAATTCCCTTCTACTGGTTCTGTATTGAAAGATGAACTTGAATAAGCAAGTAGTGAACGAATTGCCGTAGCGGAACTGTAATCACTGTCCAGTTCTTCATCATGATACTGTGCACCACGTCTTGCAATCGTATAAGGTTCCATCCTGCTTCCAAGTTTTTTGATTGCTTTCAAATATTCAATCCCCAAAATATTGTTCGGATTTCTTAAAATCTCTGCAAACCGAGGATCTTCTGTATAAGAAAGAATTGCTTCCTGTCTGGCGCGTGGAAAAGACATCCCTTGTTTCAGATAATCTTTCAACAGAATCTGGTAGACTTCAGGTTCTTCAAGAAGTAGTTCTGCAAGCTGTTCCAAGATTGGGAGATCATTACATTCACTGCCAAAACAGATAGAATCAACAATTCCGAGAGACTCTAAAAGAGATACGGATCCAAGTGCAAAAAGCTCCGCAGATCCCGTCGCATAACAAACCGGAAGTTCAAAGACAGCTCCGGCGCCACACATCAATGCCATCTCTGCGCGTATCCTTTTCGGCATAATTGCCGGAGTTCCTCGTTGTACATAGTCACCGCTCATAACAACAACTGCTGCATCCGCACCGGTTACGCGCAAAGATTCTTTAATATGATAAAGATGTCCATTATGAAATGGATTATATTCTGTAATAAGACCAACGATTTTCATAATATTCTCCTAAAAAAGCACAGTACTGCTCACACCACGTGTGAACAGTACCACCTCTCACCAATACAGATTATGTAACTGCTCAGAGCCAACCTCCAAAATGCTACGCATTTCGTCACAGTTACCAGATTACAATCTCTTCATACAAGTAATCGCCAGCGCCCCCGGACCAATATGACAGGCCACGCTCAATGACAATGATCCTTCCATAATCTCATATCCCGGAAATCTTTCTTCGATCTCTGCTTTCCACTCCTGTGCTTCTTCTTTACTGCATGTATAAGCCATGCCAAGAACCATCTGATCCTTAACATCTGCAAAGCGTCCATTCAGATCTTTCTCGATCGCGTTAAGCATTGTCTTCTTCGCTGTTTTCCAGCCTCTTGCTTTAGAAAATGCATCCAGCTTTTCTCCCTGGATCTGAAGAACAGGCTTTAAGTTCAGCACCGTTCCGATTGCCGCCGCTGCCGGTGTGATTCTTCCACCTTTTTTCAGGTATTTTAAAGTATCCACCGTAATATAAATACTTGCCTGAAGTTTTTCTTTCTCCAGTATTTCTTTAATCTCTGCTGCACTCTTTCCTTCTTCACGCAGATTCATTGCATCCAGAACAGACTGCTCCTGTGTAACTGAAATTCTCTGATTATCAACCACCTGAACACGTCCGTCATATTCAGCTGCAAGAGTAATAGCTGTTGCACATGTGCTGCTCAAACCACTGGACATCGGAATACATACGAGCTCATCATATTCTTCCAGAACTTTATCCCAAAGATCCATGACCTCTCCCGGGGATGGCTGTGATGTTGAAATATCAGAATCTGCTCCGAGCTTTTCATAAAACTCACTCTGGGAAAGTGTGATATCCTCCAGATAAAGTTCTCCATCGATAAAAAATGGCATCGGAAGGACAAAAATCCCAAGTTCTTTTCCACGTTCCTGTGTTATACCGCTATTACTATCCGTTACAATTGCAACTTTACTCATCAAATTTCTCCCTATTAATTCTTAAAACTATGAATTGGAGCCGGGATACGTCCCTGTCTGTTGATAAACGCATCACATCCGAATTCATTCACCGGCATAATCGGTGCATAACCTAACAGTCCACCAAATTCTGCCACATCTCCAACGTCTTTACCGATAACCGGAATCAGGCGCACTGCTGTTGTCTTTTGATTGACCATACCAATTGCCATCTCATCTGCAATGATTCCTGAGATTGTCGCTGCTGATGTCTTTCCAGGAATTGCGATCATATCAAGTCCTACAGAGCATACACATGTCATTGCCTCTAACTTCTCAAGTGTAAGAGAGCCTGCATTTACTGCATCGATCATTCCCTGATCTTCACTGACCGGAATAAATGCACCGCTGAGTCCACCCACATAAGAAGATGCCATAACGCCGCCCTTCTTCACCTGGTCATTGAGCATTGCAAGTGCTGCTGTTGTTCCAGGTGCACCCACGCGCTCCAGTCCGATTTCCTCCAGAATCTCTGCAATACTATCTCCAACTGCCGGAGTCGGTGCAAGAGAAAGATCAATGATTCCAAATGGAATTCCAAGACGTGCAGAAGCCTCTCCTGCAACAAGCTGTCCTACTCGTGTAATCTTAAACGCCGTTTTCTTAATTGTTTCACAGAGCTCTTCAAAACCTTTTCCACGTGCTTTTTCAATCGCTTTCTTTACAACTCCCGGTCCGCTGACACCTACATTAATAATCGTATCTGCCTCAGTCACACCGAGGAATGCACCTGCCATAAACGGGTTATCATCCGGTGCATTGCAAAGAATAACAAGCTTTGCACAACCAAGAGAGTCTCTGTCCTTCGTTGCCTCTGCCGCTTCTTTCACAATCTGTCCACACAGACGGACCGCATCCATATTGATACCTGTCTTTGTTGATCCCACATTGACGGAACTACAGATTCTCTCTGTCTCGGCCAGTGCCTGCGGGATTGAACGGATCAGATTCTCTTCGCTTGGTGTCATTCCTTTCGACACAAGTGCGGAGTATCCACCAATGAAGTTTACACCCACTTTTTCCGCTGCGCGGTCAAGTGTACGTGCGATTGTCACATAATCTTCCGGAGTCTTACACGCTGCTGCTCCAACAAGCGATACAGGTGTAATTGAAATTCTCTTATTTACGATCGGAATTCCGAATTCTTTCTCAATGTCTTTTCCTGTAGATACAAGATCTTTTGCAACTGTTGTAATCTTCTCATAAATCTTACGGTTCAGTTCATCCAAATCAGAATCCACACAGTCCAACAGACTGATTCCAAGAGTGATCGTGCGGACATCAAGGTTCTCGCTTTCGATCATCTTATTGGTTTCTGATACTTCATACATATTAATCATAGTCTTATCCTCGCCTTATCTCCGACTGTTTACAGACGGTGCATTTTCTCAAAAATCTCTTCTCTCTGACAATGAATTGTTACACCGATCTCTTTGCCAAGTGCATCCATCTCATCACAAACTTCTTTGAAATCTTTCTTCAGATTCGCAACATCCACGATCATCATCATGTTGAAGTATCCCTGAACAATTGTCTGTGAAATATCAAGAATGTTGATTTCATTTTCTGCAAGATATGTACATACTTTTGCAATAATTCCTACTGTGTCTTCTCCAAGTACTGTGACAATACATTTCTTCATTCTTTCTGTACCTCCGCTTTGATTCACTCAATTTTATACATTAATAATATCCGAAACTGATTCCCGGCTTGCAACGAACATATTCAGGTCTTCCCCTTTATATTCATTATCTGCAAGCGTAACTTCCAGCTTCACTGTCTCATAAGCAAGTCTTGCGTAATTGTTCTCCTTGCTCAGATGACCAAGCATGATGTGTTTCAGATTATCATGTAGTATATCACAAAGAAGCTGTCCTGACAATTCATTTGATAAATGACCGCGATCGCCAAGAATTCTCTGCTTCAAATAATATGGATATCCTCCGACTTCCAGCATATGGATATCATGGTTTGCTTCCAAAAGGATCGCATCCAGATTTTTCAGATTCTCCACTGTATAATCATCATATTTTCCAAGATCTGTTGCAACTGCTACGGACTTCCCGTCTTGTTCAATACGATACCCTGACGGTTCATTTGCATCATGAGAAATGGCAAATGGGTGTACGTCCAGTTCACCAAGCTGAAATGGGTGATCTGCCTTAATCGGATGTAAAAGTCCTTCCGGCATCTTTCCAAGACTAGAAGACTCTTTGATTCCTGCAATCGTTCCCGGCGTCGCATAAATTGGGATCTCGTACTTTCTGCTGAACACACCAAGTCCCTTAATATGATCCGAATGTTCATGTGTGATCAGAATCCCATCGAGTTCGTCCCCTTTAATCTCCAACTTATTCAGACCTTCTTCAATTCGTTTCTTACTAATCCCCGTATCAATCAGAAGATGGGAATTATCACTTCCTACATAGATACAGTTTCCACTGCTGCCGCTTGCAATACTGCACATTCTCATTTGTTCAATCTATCTCCTATTTGTCTCTTTGTTGCTTCAAAGTCTCCACTATTATCAATTACAACTGTGCATGCCTTTCGAAACACTTCTTCTATCGGTTGTGAAGCAATCATTCTGGTGATCTTTTCATCCGTGTAATGTCTGGAACTTTTCAGTCGTTCTCTCCGGACCGCTTCATCTGTGTAAATATACCATAATTCATCACACAGTTCCTTTCCTACTTCCGGAAGAAGTGCTGCTTCTACTATATAATAAGAGCAACCTTCTTCTTTTTTCTTCAAGATATCTTTCCGAACCCATTCCAGCACTTCCGGATGCACAATATCATTCAATATTTGTAATTTCTTCTCATCTGCAAATACGCAGCTTCCAAGTTTCATGCGATCCAGTTCACCATTGTTTCCGACAATCTGTTCACCAAATTCTTGTACAATTCTCGAAAACGCCTGTGTCCCTTTCCTCTGGATCTGCTTTGCAACTTCATCCATCTGGCAGACTACCGCACCGTATTCCTGTTCAAGAAATTTTAAAACTTCACTTTTTCCGGAGCCAACTCCACCCGTGATTCCAATTACTTTCATCTTATTTTGCCTCATACCAGTTCTTCCCTGTATGCATATCCACACTAAGCGGAACTAACAATTCTGCAGCATGTTCCATCTTATCCTGAAGGATCTGCTGTACTTCTTCTAATTCTCTTTCATCTGCTTCAATCAAAAGTTCATCATGCACCTGAAGGATCATCCGTGATTTCAGATTTCTCTTCTTCAGTTCTTCATTTACATGAATCATTGCGATTTTAATAATATCTGCAGCAGTTCCCTGGATCGGTGCATTCATTGCCACACGCTCTCCAAAACTTCTCTGCATAAAATTGCTGGACTTTAATTCCGGCATCGGTCTTCTTCTTCCATATAAAGTCTCTGCATATCCTTTTTCTTTCGCATCGCTCACACATTTATCAAGAAATGTCTTAATTCCCGGGTAGGATTCAAAATAATGCTCGATATACTGTGCCGCCTCTTTTCTCGAAATACTCAGATCCTGGCTCAGTCCAAAAGAACTGATTCCATACACAATACCGAAATTAACCGCTTTTGCATTTCTTCTCTGCAGATCTGTCACTTCATCAAACGGTACATGGAATACCTGGGAAGCTGTCATTCGGTGAATATCGCGCGCCTCACGGTATGCCTGGATCAGCTGTTCGTCACCGGAACAATGCGCCAGAATACGAAGCTCGATCTGAGAATAATCCGCATCTACAAAGACGCAGCCTTCTTTTGGTACAAATACTTTACGGATCAGACGTCCAAGTTCCATACGAACCGGTATATTCTGCAGATTCGGTTCTGTACTGCTGATACGTCCGGTTGCTGTGATCGTCTGATTGAATTTACTGTGGATTCTTCCATCCATCCCTATATAATTTGCAAGTCCGTCTGCATATGTTGACTTCAGTTTTGCAAGCTGACGATACTCCAAAATCTTTGCTACGATAGGATATTCCGGTGCAAGTTTATCTAACACATCCGCTGCTGTAGAATACCCGGTCTTTGTCTTCTTTGCATGAGGCATTTCCAGTTTTTCAAAAAGAATCACGCCAAGCTGTTTTGGAGAATTGATGTTAAACTCTTCCCCTGCCATTTCATAAATCTCTTTTTCCAGCTCAACGATTCTTGCTCCAAGCTCTTCGCCGTAACGCTTCAGCTCTTCGCCTTCAATCTTAACGCCAGCCTGTTCCATATCATACAATGTAAATACTAACGGCATTTCAATTTCATTAAATAAACGGAACATCCCATTCTTTTCCAGTTTCTTTTCAAGAACCGGGACACAGGCATAAGCTGTATATGCCTCATAACATGATTTTGTACCCTCATCAAGTTTTTCATCAATTAAAAGATTCAAATGTTCTCTTGCCACATCTTCTGCATTGTAATCATTTTTCAGAGGATTCAGAAGATATGCTGCCACGATCGCATCAAACCCGTTCTCACTTGTAAGTTCCGGCAGCCATTCCAGATATTCTTTCAATCCACACATTGAAAAACATTTCACACTTTTTGCAAGGTGAGACAACTTTCCTGTCAGATATTCAAAATCAGCATCCATATCACAAGGAATCGTAACAATCTTTTCTGCTCCATAGCAAAGAGAAATCCTTCCATATCCTGAAGCATGTGCAAACAATGGGAGAATATTTCCAGCATCTTTGGAAAATGCCGCACCAACGGTTTCTGCTTTCTCTGCCTCTTTTAAAACTTTCTCAATCTCCTTTTTCCCTGTTATCTCACGGAAATATTTTTCCACATCATTCGCTGATGCTTCTACATCAAATCTTCCAAGCAGATTTTTAAACTCCAGTCTTTGGAATAATTCATGGGCTTCTTTTGTATAAGGATTCTCATGTCGGGCATTTTCAATTTCAAACGTAATATCTGCGTCCTGTTTAATTGTCGCAAGAGTCTTACTGAGCTGTGCCTGTTCCCAGAATTCTTTCAGATTCTTGCTTGCTCTTGGTGGTTTCAGCTCATCAACATGCTCGTACGCATTTTCAATCGTCTGGTACTGCTGAATAATCTTTGTCGCTGTCTTTTCGCCAACTCCCGGAACACCAGGAATATTATCAGCAGTATCACCCATCAAAGCCTTTACATCAATAAATTCCTTCGGTGTTACTCCATAGCGTTCCTGCACATCTGCCGCATAATAATCTTCTACTTCCGTCTTCCCCTGCTTCGTCTTTGGGATGCGGATCTTAATATGCTCTGTCGCAAGCTGAAGCGTATCGCGGTCTCCGGAAATGATGGAAACATCCATTCCTTTCTCCTCACAACGATGCGACAAGGTTCCCAAAAGATCATCCGCCTCAAGTCCGGCCTTTTCAATCACTTCTATATGCATCGCACGCAGAACATCCTTGATCACGGGCACCTGCTGACGCAGTTCCTCTGCCATCGGCTTTCTCGTGCCCTTATAATCTGCAAACATCTCATGGCGAAATGTCGGCGCATGCACATCAAATGTAACCGTCAGATATTCCGGCTTCTCTTCATCTAATATCTTAAACATAATATTCAGGAATCCATAAACTGCGTTCGTATGCAGTCCTTCCGAATTCGTCAGATCCGGAACTCCATAAAACGCCCGGTTCAATATACTGTGTCCATCGATCAGTACGATTTTATCTCTCATCAGATTCTCTCCTATTATCTCTTGCTTTTTGTTGCATTTCATTTTAACCATTATTAAAGTATACACTAATTAACTTCTTTTTTAAAGGTTCATTTTATGGTATCATAATTTAGGGAGTGAACAGTAACCTTTTGACTCCAATATTTTGTAAACAATATTTTCAAAAATACTATCAGGAGAATTATTATGGATGGAATTATATTTGATGTAGATGGAACACTTTGGGATTCTGTTGAAGTTGTAGCCGAATCCTGGAATCTTGCAATAAAAGAGAACTCTGATCTTGAGCCAAACTTAAACCGCGAAATTCTTCAGGGACTGTTTGGAAAGACAATGGATGAAATTGCTGCCGGAGTTTTTCCCGATCTCGATACGGACTCTCGAAGAAAACTGATGGATATCTGTTTTGATTATGAAAACCGCTATCTTGAAACACATCCTGGTGTTTACTACGAAGGCGTTATGGACACACTCAAAGAGCTGGCTCTGGAATATCCTCTTTTTATTGTAAGCAATTGCCAGTGCGGATATATTGAAGTTATGATGAAAGGCGCAGGCATGGAACCATATATCAAAGATTTCCTTTGTTTTGGCCAGACGCAGACTTCCAAAGACCAGACGATTCTGAAATTAATGGAGAAAAATAAATCTGACATCCCCTGTCTATGTCGGAGATACTCAGGGAGATGCTGATTCCTGCAAAAAAGCCGGTATCCCTTTTATCTTTGCTGCATATGGTCTTGGAGATGTTAAGGAAGATTATCCGACGATACATTCTTTTTCAGAATTAAAAAACATTTTAAGAGAGCTTGATTAACATCTCCACTCCTGTTTACTTTTTTCATAATCGCGGATTTTACGCATCAATCCGCGATAAATCTTATCCTGAAGCAGTTCCCGATGTTCATACGATACCGGATATTCGTTCATGAAAATCGGGATGTTCTTTTTATATAGCAATCTCTTTCTTCTTTCGTTGCATTCAACAGATACTTTTCATAATAATCCATATCATCTATTTTTTCTTTATTCATCACTTTCTCCCATCCCCCTCAGTTCTTATGCTGTCTCATTTCTCGCACATTTTTCATGTTTTTATCAATTATAGTCGTAGTACGACTATATTTCAATAGTCGTGTCAGGACTTTTATATAATAATCCAAAAATACAAAAGATATCAGATTATTGTTCACTGGATACTGTGAACAATAGCTTGTTTCCGGTTAAGTTCGCACACCGGATTTAAGGTACGAGGATGGGATTATGAAATTCGAAAACATACGAAATTTGCGAGAAGATAATGATAAAACGCAGAAAGAAGTTGCTGCATATCTCAACATCAAACAGACTACATATTCTAAATATGAACTTGGAAAAATCAACGTTCCTATTGATGTCTTCATCAAACTTGCTGATTATTATACAGTCTCAATTGATTATCTCGTTGGACGTGGGAAAAAGTGAACTTACAAAATGAAAAATCTCTGGACATCTTGCAAACATTGAATCTGTAAGATGTTCAGAGATTAAGTTCAATGCCGCTGGCCGGACTCGAACCGGCACGGCTACTAACCGCTTGATTTTGAGTCAAGTGCGTCTGCCAATTCCGCCACAGCGGCTTATTCTGTCGGACAAGAAAATTTTCCTGTCCGAATCAGCTTTTTTATGTTACCATATCCGGTCACATTTTTTCAACTATTTTTTTATGATTTTATTTGTTTTTTATTTGCAAAGTTTTCTTTCCAACCTCAAAATCAATCAAATGTTGCAAAATAGTCTTTCGGTGTCTCTGCACGGCGAATCATCTGTACACTTCCATCTTCTTTCAGGAGCAGCTCTGCTGATTTTAATTTACCATTATAGTTATATCCCATAGAGAAACCATGTGCACCCGTATCATGGATTACAAGGTAATCTCCCATATCAACTTCCGGAAGCATTCTGTCAATTGCAAACTTATCATTATTTTCACACAGAGAACCTGTTACATCATATTTGTGATCGCACGGTGCGTCTTCTTTTCCAAGAACAGTAATATGATGATATGCTCCATACATTGCCGGGCGCATCAGGTTAACAGCACACGCATCTACTCCGATGTAGTTCTTATAAGTATTCTTCTCATGGATTGCTTTTGTCACAAGGCAGCCATAAGGTCCCATCATAAAGCGGCCAAGCTCTGTGTAGATTGCAACATCTCCCATTCCTGCCGGAACAAGTACTTCTTCATAAACCTTGCGGACACCCTCTCCGATCACACGGATATCATTCGGCTCCTGATCCGGTGTGTAAGGAATTCCAATACCACCTGAAAGATTAATAAACTTAATATGTACTCCTGTTTCTTTCTGAAGACGTACTGCCTGCTCAAAAAGAACTTTTGCAAGCATTGGATAATAATCATTTGTCACTGTATTGCTGGCAAGGAATGCATGAATACCGAATTCTTTTGCACCTTTTGCTTTCAGTGTCTTAAATGCTTCTGTGATCTGCTCTGTTGTCATTCCATATTTTGAATCTCCCGGATTATCCATAATATCATTACTGATCTTGAATATTCCGCCCGGATTGTAACGGCAGCTGATCGTCTCCGGAATATGTCCGATTGTCTTCTCAAGGAAGTCAATATGTGTAATATCATCCAGATTGATGATTGCTCCAAGTTTATCAGCAAGTATAAAATCTTCCTCCGGTGTATCATTTGAGGAAAACATAATATCGTGTCCGTTAATTCCAACTGCATCAGACATAAGAAGCTCTGTATAAGATGAGCAATCACAGCCACAGCCATATTCCTTCAAAATCTGGAGAAGAAACGGATTCGGTGTCGCCTTTACAGCAAAATATTCTTTATATCCCGGATTCCATGCAAATGCTTCCTTTAATGCTTTTGCATTCTCACGGATTCCTTTCTCATCATAAAGATGGAACGGAGTCGGATATGTTTTTACAATCTCTTCAACCTGTTCTTTTGTCACAAATGGTTTCTTACTCATTTTCATTTTCTCCTTCGCGTATTTTGATTAATTCTATCTCATTCGCAAGTGCTGTTTTAAACAGCGTAACGAAATTTCTCTGTCCGGAATAGACACAAGTGTTTCTGCTCTCCTGTCCATATTCACCCGAAAGTACATATTTAGAATCTGTGATCAGACCAATCTGATTTCCTTTTTCTTTCGTCACATAAATGATTGCCCCTGAAAGTTCAAATGGATGATCTGTCACAAGAACTACCTTTTTTCCTTTTTCTGTCAGTTCCTTTAACTGTCCTTTCAACTGTTCCAGACAGACACCGGAACAGGAACAATACACTCTTTCTTCCACATTAGCCAGAAGATTATGAATCTTATCTGAAATATGTTCCTGACCATCGATCGTAACATATCCTTCTTCTTCTTTCTGTTCTCCCGTAAGATTCATATCCAACCACTTCCGTTCTTCCTCCATCCTGCGGATCCTGTTTCCACAGAACTCCTGAACATGAACCGGAATATATCGCTTGGCATCCTCTTCTACCAGATATGCAGCCCCTTTCTCAACCAAAGCTGCCAGTGATGCATACACATTCGACCTTGAGATTCCTGTATCTCTCGCAATCTCATACCCCGTCTGCTTTCCTGCTTCGATCAGCCGTAGATAAACAGTTGCTTCCTGCCGGGACATTCCAAAATGCATCAGATATTCAATTGCTTTACTTTCGTCCATAGCACCATCCCTCTGATTAGTAGTTCTTTACAGGAACACTATACAGCATTGATTGTTGGATGTCAATATATTGATTGTATTTAATAAGAGCCAGAACAGGCACCACGCACGGTAACTGTTCTGGCTCTTATTAAAAGTTTTTTCCTAATTTAATCTACTGTCGCAATTCTCATCATATTACTTGTAAAGCTTCTCTCTTTGCTTACATTTGTTGAAGGAATTCCAGCTGTGATAACTACAACATCTCCCGGCTCAACATACTGTTTTACCTGTGCCATGTTCGATCCGCATTTTCACAGATATCTTCTGTTGTATCAACTTCAAGAGATCTTCAGCGGTCTTACGCCCCAGTAAATTAGACATTCTTCTCAGTGTTCT
>ENA-OQDL01000539-OQDL01000539.1-human-gut-metagenome-genome-assembly--contig:-NODE-539-length-23921-cov-4.531731_pt1 | contig 23921 bp, 18 predicted proteins | sample MGYA00242782_ERZ504609 | MGnify/ENA primary metagenome ERZ504609 (study PRJEB26092, sample SAMD00036320) | human gut metagenome | host: Homo sapiens | study: EMG produced TPA metagenomics assembly of... | reverse complement strand
ACACTATTGTTGTTTCATCAACAGCTAGTGACTTAGCTCCTTTACAGTATATAGCTCCTTATGCTGGTACAGCTATTGCTGAATACTTTATGCACAATGGTAAGGATGTTTTGATTGTTTATGATGAATTTTGACGGGGTTGCCGAATGAGCAGTCCTGGCGTCGCCCGGTATTAAGACGATTCGGTTCGACTCGACGATGTTCGAAAGCAGGTGATGGGAACTGTGGCCGGCATGAAAGACATCGCTGCGATCACCACATGCGTGAAGAAACATATGCGTTCACATATGTACGACATCGAACCGGCATGGCCATTTCCCGTGCCGGTGGGATTGCCGGACCAAGCATTTTTGGAAACCAATGCGATTGCGGTGCATGACAACAACAATGAGATACGGCAATGGGCAAGCAAGAATGGTTGCGAAATCATAACCAAGCATCGCACCATAGGCACCTCTGTCGAGCTGATCTCCAAAGTCGTCGTTCCTGACGAATCAAATAGCCATGCGTGTGGTTGGTCGTACGCTGGCGGCGGAATGTCGTGAAGCGCGCCGCCGCATAGCATGTCTGGTTGCTGCTTGTGACGTTGCTCCGGAAACAATCGAATCGGCCGCTCGCATGACAGGCCATGAACAGCCTGACGACTTCGATCTGCTTGTCAGCGCAGTTCGATATTTCAGGCATCATGACGTGACCGGTATGACGCCGCGACAGATTCCACTGACAGGATTCAGCGGCAAATGGCTGAATGAGTCAAAAACCAATCGTCGTAAGGCCATTTGCCGACTGCTCGGTGTCGAAACGTTGGGTCTGTCAAAACGGTCGACCGAACTGCGGTTCCGTTATCTCGATCCGGTCCGCGACGATGCTGAGCTCGAACGCATCATATGGTGTCCGTGGGAAGGCGAAGCGTTATCCGGCATTAAATATGCTGTCATCGTTGAGAACAAAGACACGTATCAGACTATGCCGCCGATTGCGCAGGGCATCTGCATATGGGGTTCTGGTCGCGCTGTAAGCGATGCTGTACCTGCGGTTCCTGCACTGCGTGACATGCGTATCGTGTATTGGGGTGATATGGATGCGGATGGACTGGAAATACTTTCGACATTACGTGAATCAGGTATCGAATGCGACTCCATCCTGATGGATTGCGATGCATACGATCGGTACCACAGATTTGGTACCGATCGTACTGAACGCAGCGCGAAGATTGCTATGCGGGAGCCTAAGCCGACGCCCGGCCTTCAATCGGCGGAGCGACGTCTTTATGAACGACTGTGTGCTGACAAAACCATCGCTTATCGGCGCATCGAACAGGAACGCATTCCCATGCGTGATGCAGTTGACGAATTACGCAAGCTTGGCATCCCCGTGGAGTCCATTGAAAATCAGGATTTGCCGATTTAGGCTGAGTGATTGGGGATGTTGCCAAGAGCTAGAACGGCTTAGCTTTTTCTCGTCTCACATTATGCCTTCCGATTAATAATGCAACGGCATTGCATAGCTGCAAGGTCCGGCACTGCTATCCGATACTATCGAACTGTTGTTTTGCGTTGCGCGAGAAGGGACAAACATGGCAACCGCTTGGGGTGACGAGAGTGTGCGGAAAACCGGAGTTCCCTCGCCTATGTACTTGATGGGCGCATGCGTATGTGATGATACGGAAACCGAAACAAGGCAAAGATTGGCGTTGCTTAAGCCCAAAGGAGCAAGGAAATTGCACTGGCGAGACATGCGGCCATCATTGCGTGGCAAAGTCGTTGATGCCATGGCTGCAATGGACATTGATCATGTCATTGTGGCTGCGGTACCAATGAGCCAGTGGAATACCGCCGAACGCGCTCGCCGTAAATGTTTGGAACGTCTTCTGCCTCTGCTGGAAACAGAATACAACGTGGACACGCTTGTGCTTGAACGGCGCGAGATTTCACAGGACAGGAACGATATCCGTTTCATCGATGGATTGAGAAGCCGCAGATTTATCGGGCCAATTCGTGTCGAACTCTGTGCAGGGGAGACTGATGCAAGGCTATGGCTCCCTGATCAGCTGCTAGGAGCGTACGGTGATGCCCAGGCCGGTACTGGAAGATACGATGAATTCCTCGGCCATGTTCGAACAGTGTTCATCGACAGTGATTAATGTCCTAAAACCGTGTATACTTCATGGTAAGCCAACCCCGCTGGGGAAATGGAAGTGAGAGCCGGACGCCCCGAGTATCTTGGGGGCCGGCTCTTGCGTTTCGGTCCACTGATGGTCCGGAATTTTGCATACTCTGGTTCAGTTTTCCGGCCTGACACGCCATCGAACAAGCGTTCGAATTTGGTCGTGTGTTCGGGTATCCTTGGGACAGATTTGGCGCGCGCATGACCGTGCGCGCGGGAACGGTGAGATGGAAGGTGGGGTGTGGCTGTGGCGGCAATGCAGACTGGCGCAAGGCGCGCAACAAGCGCAACGGGCGCGAAAACCGGCAAGGGCAAGAACGGTGAGGTCATCGTCGAAAAGGTGATGACCAGCGACTCCTTCCTGAGCCGGGAGATCAAAAAGGCGCCGCTGATCGAACACGATGGTTCGCTGGTAGCTGATATCTCGCACATCCCGAACGATCTCAAGATCACGATTCAGGGTGCGCGCGAACACAACCTCAAGAACGTCGACCTGGCGATTCCGCGCAATCGCATGGTCGTGTTCACAGGCCTGTCCGGTTCGGGCAAATCCTCGCTCGCGTTTGACACCCTGTTCGCCGAAGGCCAGCGACGCTACGTCGAATCCCTATCCGCCTACGCCCGCCAGTTCCTGGGTCAGATGGACAAGCCCGACGTTGACTTCATCGAGGGCCTGAGCCCGGCCGTCTCCATCGACCAGAAGACCACCAACCGCAACCCGCGTTCTACCGTCGGCACCATCACCGAAATCTACGATTACCTGCGACTGCTCTTCGCCCGCACCGGCATCCCTCACTGCCCTGAATGCGGCGAGCCCGTCGCCTCCCAGACCCCGCAGCAGATCGTCGACACACTGCTCGGCTACCCGGAGCGCACGCGATTCCAGATTCTCGCGCCCGTGGTCAAGGGCCGCAAGGGCGAGTTCGTGGACATGATCGAGCTGCTGCGCTCCGACGGCTACGCCCGCGCGCTCATCGACGGCGAGATGACGCAGCTGTCCGACGACATCAAACTCACCAAGCAGAAGAAGCACACCATCGAGGTCGTGGTCGACCGACTCGTGGTCAAGGACGGCATCCGCCAACGCCTGACCGACTCGGTGGAAACCGCCCTCAAGCTCGCCAACGGCAGCATCGTCATCGACTTCGTGGACGAGGAGGAAGGCAGCCCGGCCCGCCGCCAGCCGTTCTCCGAACACCGCAGCTGCCCGAACGGGCACACGCTCGAACTCGACGAGGTCGAGCCGCGCACCTTCTCCTTCAACGCCCCCTACGGTGCCTGCCCCGCCTGCACCGGTCTCGGCTTCAAACTGGAAATCGACCCGGACCTCATCATCTCCGACCCGGACAAGTCACTGGCCGACGGCGTCATCGAACCGTGGAGCGGCACCAAGATGACCTCCCAGTACTACGGCCACATCCTCGAAGGTCTGGCCAAGGAAATGGGCTTCTCCATGAAGACCCCTTGGAAGGGCCTGCCGGACGACGTCAAGCACGACATCCTCTACGGCCACGACTTCAAGGTCAACGTCTCCTACCGCAATCGCTGGGGACGCCTGCGCGAATACTCCACCGGCTTCGAAGGCGTGATCCGCACGCTCATGCGACGCCACGACGAAACCGATTCGCAGTCCATGCGCGAATACTACGAGTCGTACATGCGCGAAGTGCCCTGCCAGGTCTGCCACGGACGCCGTCTGAAGCCCGAAGTGCTCGCTGTCACTGTGGACGGAAAATCCATCTTCGACGTGTGCGACATGCCCGTCGTACGCGAACTCGCCTGGATCAACGGCCTGAAACTCGAAGGCTCGGCACAGCTGATCGCCGGCGAAGTGCTCAAGGAGATCAAGGCCCGACTCGGCTTCCTGAACGACGTCGGCCTCGACTACCTGACCCTCTCGCGCGCGGCCGCCACCCTGTCCGGCGGAGAAGCGCAGCGCATCCGACTCGCCACGCAGATCGGCTCCGGTCTGGTCGGCGTCATGTACGTGCTCGACGAGCCGTCCATCGGCCTGCACCAGCGTGACAACGAACGCCTCATCGAAACCCTGCACCACCTGCGCGATCTCGGCAACACGCTGATTGTCGTCGAACACGACGAGGACACGATACGCCGCGCCGACTGGGTGGTCGACATCGGCCCGGCGCCGGCGAACACGGCGGCGAAGTCATCTACTCCGGCCCCGCCAAGCACCTCATAGAAGCCAAGCGCTCCATCACCGGCGACTACATCGCCCACCGGCGAGAGATCGCCGTGCCCGCCAAGCGCCGCAAGATCCACAAGACCCAGGTGCTCAAAGTCGTGGGTGCCCGCGAGAACAACCTCAAGAACATCGACGTGAGCTTCCCGCTCGGCGTGCTCACCGTGGTCACCGGCGTCTCCGGCTCCGGCAAATCCTCGCTGGTCAACACGATCCTCTACCCGGTGCTCGCCGACAAGCTCAACGGTGCACGCATCGTACCCGGCCGCCACACGCGCGTGGAAGGCGTGGACCAGGTGCGCAAGGTGATCCACGTCGACCAGAACCCGATCGGCCGCACGCCGCGATCCAACCCCGCCACCTACACCGGTGTGTGGGACAAGATCCGCACCCTGTTCGCCAAGACTCCCGAAGCCCAGGTGCGCGGCTACGGCCCCGGCCGCTTCAGTTTCAACGTCAAAGGCGGCCGATGCGAGGCCTGCCACGGCGACGGCACGCTGAAGATCGAAATGAACTTCCTGCCCGACGTCTACGTGGACTGCGAGGTCTGCCACGGCAAACGATACAACCGCGAGACCCTCGAAGTCACGTACAACGGCAAGACCGTGGCCGACATCCTCAACATGCCCATCGAGGAGGCCGCCGACTTCTTCAAGGCGTACACCGGCATCTCCCGATACCTGAAGACCCTCGTGGACGTCGGCCTCGGCTACATCCGACTCGGCCAGCCCGCACCCACCCTGTCCGGCGGTGAATCGCAGCGCGTCAAGCTTGCCACCGAGCTGCAGCGCCGATCCGACGGCAAAACCGTGTACATCCTCGACGAGCCGACCACCGGCCTGCACTTCGAAGACGTGAACAAGCTGCTCAAGGTGCTGCAGTCCCTGGTGGACAAGGGCAATACGGTCATCGTCATCGAACATAATCTGGATGTGATCAAGGAGGCCGACTGGCTGATCGATCTCGGTCCGGAGGGCGGCGACGGAGGCGGCACCATCGTCACGCAGGGCACGCCCGAACAGGTTGCCGAATGCGAAGCCTCATGGACCGGCAAGTTCCTGAAACCCATGCTTTAGCCTTCCATTGCAGCTGACCTCGGGTGGGTTGGGGTGTTTGTTGCTGGACATGCTCCGGGCCGCTCAGGTCAAGTCTTTACGGTCCAGCAACACACACCCCAACCCACCCAATCCCTGATGATTGGTTTTGCTTAATAGCGAGGAGGATTATGACGAACGATATTGAGCGGCATAGTCCGGATGAGTGGCGGAAGACTGCGGCGGCGTTAATGTCGGAAAGCATAGCTGTGGGTGCCGGGGAAACGACGGCGAAGGTGAATGCGAATGGGGCACCTTTGCTGGGGGATTCTCGCGACCTGTTCCGACCCAAGACCTCGGATATTCCCGCCAAACCCGGTGTGTACAAATGGCGCGACGGGGAAGGGCGCGTCATTTATGTGGGCAAGGCAAAGAACCTGCGCAACAGGCTCACCAATTATTTCCAGCCGCTGTATCTGCTGCATCCGCGCACGCAGACCATGGTGCTGACCGCACGCAGCCTGGAGTGGACGGTCGTCGCCACCGAACTGGAATCACTGACGTTGGAATACACGTGGATCAAGGAATTCGACCCACGGTTCAACGTGCAGTTCCGCGACGACAAGACCTATCCGTATCTCGCGGTCAGCACGGGGGAGCGAATTCCGCGCGTGTGGGTCACGCGGTCGCGCAAACGGCGGGATACCCGGTATTTCGGCCCCTATGCCAAAGTGTGGGAATTGCGGCACAGTCTTGACCGGTTGCTGCGCACGTTCCCGGTACGCACCTGCACCACCAACGTGTTCCATAAGGCGCAACTGACCGGACGGCCATGCCTGTTCGCTTCCATCGGCAAATGCTCCGCACCCTGCGTGAACCGCATTGAAGCGGACGAACACCGGAGGCTGTGCGAACAGCTGGTCGGCGTGATGACCGGACGACTCGGACGGCCATACATCGCCCAGTTGACCCGCGACATGAAAGAGGCCAGCGCCGAACTCGAATTCGAGAAAGCCGCCCGACTGCGCGACCAGATCCAAATGCTGGAAACCGTGGTGCAACAGAACGCCGTCGTCTTCGACCAGGATGTGGACGCGGACGTGTTCGGCTTCGCCAGCGACGAGCTCGAAGCCTCCGTGCACGCTTTTTATGTGCGCGCCGGCTCGATTCGCGGCGAACGCAACTGGAGCGTCGAACGAGTTGAGGACATCGATGACGCCGACTTGATGGCCGACCTTCTGGTGCAGGTGTATTCGGACGCCGCCGGGGACAATCACCCCCCAGTCGGCCGCGACCATCTCCACTAATCGCGAGGCCATCGGCTCCACGCAAACCATCACGGCCACGGACGCTGTGGCACGCGCCCAGGCCACCCGAGAACGCAACACCCGTCAGGAGACCACCGGGCGCGCGGACCTGCTGGCACCCATCGCACCGGTACCGCGCGAAATCATCGTGCCCGTCGAACCGGCCCGCCGTGAGGAACTCGAAGGCTGGCTGACCAATCTGCGCGGGGGAGCGGTGACCATCCGTGTGGCCTCGCGAGGCGACAAGAAGCAGCTTATGGACCGCGCCAACGAGAACGCCAGCCAAGCACTGCAACGCAGCAAGATGAGCCGCATCTCCGACATGGGCGCACGCACCCAGGCCATGAACGATGTGGCCAAGGCATTGGGACTCGCGGAAGCCCCGCTGCGCATCGAATGCTACGACATTTCGAACACTGTGGGCGGTGCCTTCCAGGTGGCCTCCATGGTGGTGTTCGAAGACGCGATCGCCAAGAAATCCGAATACCGACGCTTCGCCATCCGAGGCAAGGACGGCAAAGGCGCGGTGGATGATCTGTCCGCGCTTTACGAGACGCTCACCCGCCGCTTCAAGCACGGCAACATCGCCGGCGACTCCGGCGAAAGCATCGACGCGGAACAGCGTGTGGCCTCGGCCGCCGGCAAGATGACCACTGCCGTGGCGGCGGAGACAATCGCTGCGAACGGTAACGACAATGGTGAGGGCGGTTCCGACATCAGTGGCAAGGGGCACGCGGTGCCGGTCGGAGTGCAGAACGATGCGCGGGAGTCCCCGCCCGACATCGTCCAGCAGAACACAAACCGGCATCACTTTGCCTACAAGCCGAACCTGGTGGTGGTCGATGGCGGCAAGCCGCAGGTCATGGCCGCCGCCAAGGCGCTTGAGGACTGTGGCGTGAACGACGTGGCCGTCTGCGGACTGGCCAAACGCTTGGAAGAGGTGTGGGTGCCGGACGACGACTATCCGATCATCCTCAAACGCCAGTCCGAAGGCATGTATCTGCTGCAGCGTGTGCGCGACGAATCCCACCGCTTCGCCATCACCTACCACCGCCAGCAGCGGCGCAAAGGCGCCCTGCGCAGCGCGCTCGACGAGATTCCCGGCATCGGCGAAAGCTACCAGAAGCGGCTGCTCAACCACTTCGGCTCGGTCAAAGCCATGCGCGAAGCCAGTGTCGAGGACTTCGAGAAGGTCAAAGGCATCGGCCACGCCAAAGCCGAAGCGCTGTACAACGCGCTGCACGAGCAGTGAGCCGGCCCGGTCCAGCAGCCCAGAGTAAATTTTCGGTTGCGGGGCCTGTGGTTGACATATTCGAAGCAAAGTGTCGGCTAGCATGGGAACAGACATCAAGGAGGGGATATGGCCAATCATCGTTGCGCTGTACTCGGCAAACCCGTCGCGCACTCATTGTCACCCGTGCTCCACAACGCGGCCTACCGTTCGCTGAAACTCGACGATTGGCTGTACGACAAGCACGAGGTGGGGGAAGACGACCTCGACGCTTTCCTCAAAGGCCTTGACTCGACGTGGGCTGGCCTGAGCCTGACCATGCCGTTGAAGAAGACCATCCAACCGTACGGTGTTCCGGAAAATTTGTGGGCCAAGGAACTGAAGGTGGCGAATACCGCGGTATTCGACTGGAGCGTGGCTGCCGATGATCCCGCTTGGCCGAACGGCAAGCCGGGCATCAAGCTATACAACACCGATGTCATCGGCATCCAACTCGCCTTCGACCATGCCAATCGCGAACTCGGCGAACACCACACCGCGTCGAGAAGCGGCACCGCGCTGATCATCGGCAATGGCAACACCGCCACTTCGGCGTTGGCCGCATGCTGCATGATGCCCGAAATCGGCCATATCGTCGTCGCCGCCCGCCACCCCGGAAAAAACACCGGGCTTAAACCGGTGGCCGAAAAGTTCGTCAACGTGCATAACCCGTACAACGAAATCGAATTAGGCGACGATCAGGCCCTGCTCGAGGCAGCCCGCAACGCCACCTATGTCATCAACACGATTCCCGGACACGCGGCCGACAACGTCGCGGATGCCCTCGCCGATGCCGGAACCGAGCCATTCTCCGGACTGCTGTTGGACGTGATCTACGATCCACGCCCCACCAAGCTCATGGAAGCCTGGCGCGCTCATGGCGGTCACGCCATCGGCGGCGAAGAAATGCTGCTGTACCAAGCTCTCGTACAGGTATTGCTGATGACCGGTATCTGGGATGACGACCCGCCCAGCGATGCCGACCAGCGTCTGCAGGACACCACCACCGAAGACGACCAGCTGGAGATCGCGATGCGCAAAGCTCTTGAGGAGGCGCTGTAATGAATCAACAGACAACGAACCGCGATACCGGCGAGGCGGCCGCCACGAATGCGCCGGCGAATTCCGCGACATCCACATCGACTCCGGACAACCAGCCGACCCCGCTTGATGCCTTCGAAGTGCTGCTCATCACCGGTATGTCCGGCGCAGGCCGCTCTCATGCCGCTGACTGCGTGGAAGACATGGGATGGTATGTGGTCGACAACCTGCCTCCCAAACTGCTTATCCCGCTTGTCGACATGATGACCACCTCCGGTTCCGGATCGGAGTCAGGCGTCCACAAGCTTGCCGCCGTCATCGACGTGCGCTCCAGCTATTTCGACGAGCTGGCCGCCGTGCTCGGCCATCTGGATGATCTCGGCGTCAAAACCCGTATTCTGTTCCTCGACGCCAGCAACGAAGTGCTCATCAAGCGCTATGAATCCGTGCGCCGCCCGCACCCGCTGCAGCACGGCAACCGACTGATCGACGGCATCCTTGAGGAACGTCACCTGCTGGAAGACCTCAAGGAACGAGCCGACTGGGTCATCGACACCAGCTCCCTGAGCATCCACCAGCTGTCCACCAAACTCTACGAGGCGATGCTCGGCTCCGGCCCCACCACCGTGGCAGTACACATCTTCAGCTTCGGCTTCAAATACGGTATGCCCATCGACGCCGATTTCGTGGCCGACGTGCGTTTTCTGCCCAACCCGTTCTGGGTGCCCAACCTGCGCGAGCTTACCGGGCACGACAAGCCGGTCGCCGACTACGTGCTTTCCAGCAAGGGAGCCAAGGAATTTCTCGACGCTTATGAGAAAGCTATCGAGATTGCGTTGGAAGGATACGCCCAGGAAGACAAGCACTACGTAACCATCGCCGTCGGCTGCACCGGTGGTCAGCACCGGTCGGTGGCGATGAGCGAAGAGCTGGCTCGCCGCTTACGCGCACATGGGCTCAACGTAACCGTTTCCGCGAGAGAACAGCACAAGCGTCACTCATCGTAAGCAGGCGTCGAGCGGTCATCGGGCAAGTGTTCGGTGACCACACTGCGAGAAAGCAGGGCCCATAATACGTATCAAACGGGTTCGCTTGTCCACCAGATTAGGTATCACAGAAAGCCGATGGCTTCCGACCGTGTGACAGCAGATGACGGCACGAAGCGCCTGAAGCATTGAGAAGAACGGGACTGTAGGAGGTAGATCTTGGCTCTTCTGGACGATGTCAAAAGCGAGTTGGCAGCCTTTGAAGGCGATTCGCCAGCCGCGATCAAGGCCCAAGCTGCGGCCATGATCCGTTTTGGCGGCGGTCTTCGACCGGTACAGAATACATACGTTATCCAAGCCGTATTCACCTCGCTTGACGTTGCAGAATGGCTGAAGAACACGTTGAGGAACACGTTCGGGCACGAAGCCGAGGTCAATCACCTCACACGTCAGACCCCGAACGGCCCTGTCGAGACCTACGTGGTGCTCGTCACCCGCAACGTAGTGGCCTTGGCTTTGCAGACCGGACTGGTCGACCGCCGCAAGCAGCAGGTCCGTGGACTGCCGTCTGAAGTGGTCAACGGATCCATCGCCCAAATCAAAGCGGCATGGCGCGGCGCCTTCATGGCCCGTGGCTTCCTGTCCGATCCCGGTAAGGCCAGCTTCCTGGAAATCGCTTGCCCCACGGAAGAGGCCGCCATGGCCCTGTGTGGCGTGGCCCGTCGTCTAGGCATCCAGGCCAAGCATCGCACGCTGCGTAGCTCCGAGCGCGTGACACTCAAGGATCCCGACGCCATCGAACGCATGCTCAAGCTCATGGGCGCCACCCGTTCGGCTCGCGAATGGACCGGCAAGCGTTCCGATGGCGAGGCCCGCGGCAAGGCCAACCGTCTGGCCAACTTCGATGACGCCAATATGCGCCGTTCCGCCAAGGCCGCCGCCGAAGCCAGCGAAAAAGTGCAGCATGCTTTCGAAGTACTCGGCGATAACATTCCGGACAACCTCCGTCAGGCCGGCCAGCTGCGCATCGATCACGTGGACAAGAGCCTCGAGGAGCTCGGCAAGATCGCCGAACCGCAAATCACCAAGGATGCGATTGCCGGCCGAATTCGCCGACTGCTTCAACTTGCCGAGAAGACGGAGAAGGCTCGCGCAGCCGAAGGCAAGTAACCCGACAATCCGATTTGCCATGCCTATTCGGCAAAACGCGACAACGATGTGACAAAACACCGCATTCAGTCAGTAGACGAATGCGGTGTTTTGTTCCGGAATGCCTGTAATATGCAAAGTGGCAAAATTGGCCACTTTGACGTGCGATTCGTCAAGGAAAGGATATTCATGAAGACACTCAAGGACCTTGGAGATCTCAAGGGCAAGCGCGTTCTGGTTCGCGCTGATTTCAATGTTCCGCTGGACGGCACCACCATCACCGATGACGGTCGAATCAAGGCTGCTCTGCCGACCATCAAGACCCTGCGCGAAGAAGGCGCCAAGGTCATCCTCATGGCCCACCTTGGCCGCCCGAAGGGCAAGGTCGTTCCTGAGCTGAGCCTGGCCCCGGTTGCCGCCCGCCTCGGCGAGCTGCTCGGCGCCAACGTGCCGCTGGCCAAGGACACCTACGGCGAGGACGCTCAGGCCAAGGTCGCCGCCATGAACGATGGCGACGTTGTGCTGCTTGAGAACGTTCGTTTCAACCCGGAGGAGACCTCTAAGGACGCCGACGAACGCGCCGCTTACGCCAAGAAGATCGCCGCCCTCGGCGAGGCCTTCGTTTCCGATGGCTTCGGCGTGGTCCACCGCGCTCAGGGCTCCAACTACGACGTTGCCGCCGATCTGCCGGCCGCCGCAGGCCTGCTGGTCGAGAAGGAAGTCAAGGCCTTGTCCAAGGCCACCGAGAACCCGGAGCGTCCGTTCACCGTGGTGCTTGGCGGTTCCAAGGTCTCCGACAAGCTCGGCGTCATCGAGAACCTGCTCGACAAGGCCAACCGTCTGGTCATCGGCGGTGGCATGGTGTTCACCTTCCTCAAGGCCAAGGGCTACGAGGTCGGCACCTCCCTGCTTGAAGAGGACCAGCTTGAGAAGGTCAAGGGCTACATCGAGACCGCCGAGAAGAACGGCGTTGAGCTCGTGCTGCCGACCGACGTCGTCGTGAACGCCGGCTTCCCGGCCGGTGACACCCCGGTTGCTCCGGAAGTCGTTGCCGCCGACGCCATCCCGGCCGACAAGATGGGTCTGGACATCGGCCCGGAGTCCCAGAAGCTCTTCCACGACAAGATCGTCGACTCCAAGACCGTCGTGTGGAACGGCCCGATGGGCGTGTTCGAGGTTCCTGAGTTCGCCGCCGGCACCAAGGCCGTGGCCCAGGGTCTGGTCGACGCCACCGCAGCCGGTGCGTTCACCATCGTCGGTGGCGGCGACTCCGCCTCCGCCGTGCGCAACCTCGGCTTCCCGGAGGACGGCTTCTCCCACATCTCCACCGGTGGTGGCGCTTCCCTCGAGTTCCTCGAAGGCAAGGAGCTCCCTGGCCTGAAGGTGCTTGAGTAATCCATTTTCTAGCTCCCCTCCTTGAGGGGAGCTACGATTTTTTTTAGAAGGGAAACATATGGCGTCCAAACGCATTCCGTTGGTGGCCGGCAACTGGAAGATGAATTTCGACCATCTTGAAGCCACTTACTTCGTGCAGAAGCTGGTATGGCTGTTGCGTGACGCTCGCTTCGACTTTAAACGCTGCGAAGTCGCGCTTTTCCCCTCGTTCACGTCATTGCGCAGCGTGCAGGTGCTGGTCGAAGCCGACAAGCTCCATGTCGCCTACGGCGCACAATCCGTTTCCGTGACCACCCAAGGTGCCTTCACCGGCGATGTGTCCGCGGACATGATCGCCCATCTTGGCTGCTCATACGTCATCGTCGGCCACTCCGAACGCCGCAAATACCATCCTGAAGATGACGCCAATATCGTCGATCAGGTACGTGCCGTGCTCGCCGCCGGCATGCAGCCGATTTTGTGCGTCGGCGAAAGCTTCGAGGAACGACGTCAAGGCATTGAACTCGATTTCGCCGTGGGCCAGGTACGAGACGTCACCCGCGATCTCAACGAAGAACAAGCCGCCAAACTCATCGTGGCCTACGAACCTGTCTGGGCCATTGGCACCGGCATGGTGGCCACTCCGCAATCCGCCCAGGATGCCGCAAACGCCATCCGCAACGATTTGAAGACCACTTTTGGCACGAAGGTATCCGATAGCGTACGTATCCTGTACGGCGGATCGGTCACCTCGAAAAATGCGGCGGAACTCATTTCCCAGCCCGACGTTGACGGCTTCCTGATCGGAGGGGCGGCCCTGGACGTTGAGGAACTCGCCAAAATCGCTCGACTGGCACTGAAATCCACGAAATCACGGAACTAATACCACGGTTTTCCCGTGTGTGCGCTATGCTGGTCAACAGTCCAATCAATCCGGAGGTACCCTGTGACCGCTCTTAAGATCACGCTGCAAGTCATCGTCGTGCTGCTCAGCTTCGTGCTGACCCTGCTCATCCTTATGCACAAGGGCAAGGGCGGCGGTTTGTCCGACATGTTCGGCGGCGGTCTGACCCAGAACGCCGGTACTTCCGGTGTCGCCGAAAAGAACCTGAACCGTTGGACCGTTATCATCGCTCTGGTGTGGGTGGCCTTGATCATCGGCCTCGACATGATGACCAAGTTCAACCTCGGCTGATCGGCTTGCACGCCATATAGACTTGTCGCTCGCGACCCATGACCGTTACCGTCGGTCATGGGTCGTATGCGTTCTATCGAGTATTACGAAAGGACATCACCATGGTCACTATGAACCGCAACAAAGTCGTTATCGTCGGCACCGGCCGGGTCGGTGCCACCGCCGCCTTCGGCATCGTCACGCACGGCCTGTGCAATGAGCTTGTGCTCATCGACTGTTCCGCCGCCAAGGCCCTGGGGGAGGCCCGCGACCTCGATGATGGCAGCGAATTCCAGGACCGCCACGTCAAGGTGCGCGCCGGCGACTACGCCGACTGCAAGGATGCGGACATCGTCGTCATCACCGTGGGCCGCAAGCCGCCGGCCAACTCCAACCGCATGGCCGAACTCGGCTTCACCGTGGGTCTTGTGGGCGAAGTGGTCGACAACGTCATGGCCTCCGGTTTTGACGGCGTGATCGTCATGGTCTCCAACCCGGTCGACGTGATGGCTTGGTATGCCTGGAAACGTTCCGGTCTGCCTCGCACCCAGGTGCTCGGTACCGGCACCGCGCTCGACACCTCGCGTCTCAAGACCATCATCGGCGAAGAGACCGGCCTTGACCCGCGCAACGTGGGCGGCTTCGTGATGGGCGAGCACGGCGACTCCCAGTTCACCGCATGGTCCACCGTCTCGCTCGGCGGCAAGCCATTCGCCCGCTTCCTGGCCGACAACCAAGACCGTTTCGCCTCCGTGTCCACCACCGAATCGAAGAGAAGACCCGCACCCGTGGCAATGAGATCGTCGCGGCCAAGGGCGGCACCAACTTCGGCATCGCCTCCACCGTGGCCGGCATCGTACAGACCATCCTGTGGGACGAACGCCGCATCGTGCCCGTCTCCACCCTGCTGGACGGCGAATACGGCGAACATGACGTGTTCCTCGGCGTCCCCACTGAACTGCGCGCCAATGGTGCCAACGAGATCGTCGAACTCGATCTGAGCAAGGACGAGCGGGCCAAACTGCACCATTCCGCCGAACTCGTGCGTGAACACTGTGAGGGGCTGCTGTGATTCTCGACGCCATCACGCCGAAACAACCCCGACTGCTGGTCGCCGACCTCGACGGCACGTTGCTGCACGACGCCGAGGTATTCGAGGACCGGTTCATTACCCAGCGCAGCATCGACACCATCAACCGCGCGCACGATGCCGGAATGCAATTCGCCATCGCCACCGCGCGGCCGGTGAGTACCGGTCTCCAGTTCGCCGAAAAACTGCCGGTGGACGCCGTAATCTATCTGAACGGCGCCCTCATCGATTTCGACCCGGCCCACTCCGACTTCGACCTGCTCACCTCAGGTGCCACGCCGGCCGATGAGAACCATTTGATCAAGATTGGCTTCTCCTCACGGCGTGCCTGCGAAGTCTGTCTGTTCCTGCTCGATCGCATGCCCGGCCTGAAGCTCGGCATCGTGATGAACGACGTGCGCTACACCAACTTCGATGTGCGCGTGTATTGGAAAACTCAGGCCTTCCAATACACGAACTTCCACGACGTGCCCGAAGGCGTGGCGGACAAAATCACCATCTTCCCCGAACCTGAACAGTGGAACGAGCTGCGTGCGCTGATTCCGCCGGACTTCGACATCTCCATCAGCGAAGGCGTGATGTGGATGCTCATGAACCCGCAGGCCAACAAGGAGCACGCGCTGCACCTGCTGTGCGAGCGACTGGACGTGCCGCTTGAACAGACAGCCGCCTTCGGCGACGACCTCATCGATATCAACATGATGAGCGAATCCGGCCGGGGCGTGGCCGTGGCCAACGCGAACCCCAAGGTGTTGTCCGTCGCCGACGAGATCTGCCCGTCCAACAACGAGGACGGCGTCGCCCAATGGATTGAAGCGCAGTTGGGTTGAACCGGTCGAGACTCGAGAACACGCCAAAATTGAACTTGTGTTGAACCGGGGGTATGCTTTGAACCGTTGTTCAAAAGATAAATTGAACTCCCGGTTGGAGGCATAAGGATATGAGCGTATCGGTGTTTGCGGAACGTCTGCGCAATGCGATGAACAGCAGGGGATTGAAGCAGGTCGATCTGGTGCACGCCGCCGAACATCGTGGTGTAAAGATGGGCAAGAGCCACATCAGCCAATATGTGGCCGGCAAGACCATGCCCCGCGAGGACGTGCTCGAATTCCTGGCCAGCGAACTGGACGTCGACACGAATTGGCTGCGCGGCGAGGAATCCACCACGCAATTGAACTCGGACGCATCCAACAGCGTCACGGACGGCGAACACGCCGCCACACCGCTTGCCATGGGTGCCGCCAAGCCCCAGACGGACAGCGAGATTCCCGTGGGCCGCCGCCGCACCTTCGGCAAATCGCACAAGCTCGACAACGTGCTCTACGACGTGCGCGGCCCGGTCGCCGACGAGGCGATGCGCATGGAGGCCAACGGCACCCACATCCTGAAATTGAACATCGGCAACCCGGCACCCTTCGGCTTCCGCACGCCGGACGAAGTCGTCTACGACATGGCCCACCAGCTCACCGACACCGAAGGCTACTCGCCGTCCAAGGGCCTGTTCTCCGCGCGCAAGGCCATCATGCAGTACGCGCAGCTGAAGAACATCCCGAACGTCACCATCGACGACATCTACACCGGCAACGGCGTCAGCGAGCTCATCAACCTGTCCATGTCCGCGCTGCTCGACACCGGCGACGAAGTGCTCGTGCCCTCCCCGGACTACCCGCTGTGGACCGCCTGCGTGAACCTGGCCGGCGGCACCGCCGTGCACTACCTGTGCGACGAACAGTCCGAATGGTATCCGGACATCGACGACATCCGCTCCAAGATCACCAGCAACACCAAGGCGATTGTCATCATCAACCCGAACAACCCCACCGGCGCACTTTACCCAAAGGAAGTGCTCCAGCAGATCGTCGACATCGCGCGCGAACACCAGCTCATCATCTTCTCCGACGAAATCTACGATCGCCTCGTCATGGACGGCCTGCAGCACATCTCCATCGCCTCGATGGCCCCGGACCTGTTCTGCGTGACCTTCTCCGGCCTGTCGAAATCGCACATGATCGCCGGCTACCGCATCGGCTGGATGATCCTGTCCGGCAACAAGCGCATTGCCAAGGACTACATCGAGGGCCTCAACATGCTCGCCAACATGCGCATGTGTTCGAACGTGCCCGCCCAGTCCGTGGTGCAGACCGCGCTTGGCGGCCACCAGAGCGTCAACGACTACATCGTGCCGGGCGGCCGCGTGCACGACCAGCGCGACCTCGTCTACGACATGCTCAACCAGATTCCCGGCATCACCGCCGTCAAGCCGAAGGCCGCGTTCTACATCTTCCCGAAGATCGACGTCAAACGCTTCAACATCCACTCGGACGAGCAGTTCGCGCTCGACCTGCTGCATGACAAGCATATCCTCATCAGCCACGGCGGCGCGTTCAACTGGCATCGCCCCGACCACTTCCGCGTGGTGTACCTGCCGCGCATGGGCATGCTGCGCGAAACCATGGGGGAGATCTCCGACTTCTTCAGCTACTACTGGCAGAGCTGATCCTTGGTACAGGCGAACACGATCGATGCCGGGCTGGGCACCAAACCGGTGCCCCGTCTGGCCCTGACCATGTCGGTCCCCACCATCGTGGCGCAGGCGGCGAACGCCTCGTACACGATCATCGACCGACTGTTCATCGGGCACATCCCCGAAGTGGGCAACGCGGCGATGACCGGCGTGGGCATCTGCTTCCCGATTCTGCTGGCCGTCACCGCCTTCGCCTCGCTGATCGGCGCAGGCGGCGCGCCGCGCGCCTCCATTGAACTTGGGCGCGGCAACTTCAAGAAAGCCGAACGCATCCTCGGCACCAGCGCCGCGTTCCTCATCGCCATAGCCCTGACCCTCACCGTGCTGCTGCAGTTGGCGAAACGGCCGATTCTCTACGCCTTCGGCGCCAGCGATGCGACCATCGAATATGCGGTCGACTTCATCACCATCTACCTGATCGGCACCGTATTCGTGCAACTCACGCTCGGACTCAACAACTTCATTTCGGCGCAGGGCAAAACCACTGTGGCCATGGTCTCCGTACTCATCGGCACCGGCATATCCATCCTTTTTGACCCCGTGTTCATTTTCGTGTTCGGATGGGGCGTCAGGGGAGCGGCCGCCGCGAACGTGCTCGCCCAACTGGTCTCGACCATATGGATCGTACTGTTCCTCTCCTCCGGGCGCAGCGCGATTCGCCTGCGGCCGTTGAACATCCGGTTCGATCGGATCATCATCCCCGTGCTGGCGCTCGGTCTGGCACCCTTCATCATGCAGATCACCGAATGCCTGATCAACGTGGTGTTCAACGTGGGGCTGCAACGCTACGGCGGCGACGATTACGTCACGTCGATCACCATCATCACTTCGCTGATGCAGATCGTGAGCGTCCTGACCAGCGGCTTCCAGCAAGGCATCCAGCCGATCATCGGGTTCAACTTCGGTGCCCGGCATATGGAGCGCGTCCGCCAGGCGGTCCCGCATGGCCTTCGTCACGCAGATCGTCTCCGCCACGGCGCTGGTGTCGGTACTCGCCACATTCCCCGGCTTTTTCGCCTCATGGTTCACCTCGGAACAGACTGTCATCGACATCGTGACCCGCATGATGCCGATTTTCGTCTGCGGCTGGGGTATCTTCGGCATCCAGATGGGCGCGCAATGCGCACTCGTCGGCATGGGCCAGGCCAAACAGTCGGTGTTCTTGGCCATCTTCCGCAAGATCATCCTGCTCGTGCCGCTCGCGCTGCTGCTGCCGCACTGGATCGGCGTCAACGGCATCTTCATCGCCGAACCCATCTCCGACGCCACCTCCGGCATCGTGGCCGGCTTCCTGTTCTATGCCACCTACCGCAAGATTCGGCGAGATATGGTCTAGACTCCTGATTCAATGGATGTGCCGTCTCACGCGTTGCGAAACACGGGACGGATAGAATGCCTCGCAAAACGGGTGCCCGTTGTTTCGTGATATGAAGGAGATTTTATGCCGGTGGTGTCGCGTCGTGCGCAGCCAACGTGATGGCCATAATCGCCGAAAGCAGGGAGAACAATGGCAGCACGCACAACACGACGGTCAGCAGTCCCAAAGCTTCACGGCCGATGCAATAAGCGACAAGACCTGCATTGTCAGTTGCCGATAGCGCTGGGCAGAAATCGGTGTGTCTACCAGTGTTGTAGCTGTAGGTAAAGAACGTGAGACCTGACCAGAACAGGGCAACGGGAACAGAGCCGATGGCGCGAAAAGCCCTGTACTCCCGCAACGGTCAGACAGAGAATCGCGACAACACTCAGCGCAGTCACCGTCATAAACCACAGTGGTGAGGTGACGCAGACTCCATAATCGTCAGTTGCTTGGCCCGAGAGATAGTAGGGCATTCTGCCAATCGCCGGACAGTTCGGATGCAGCATCATGCCGCCCCAAATGCGCTCATATAGTGGTGCGAACGATACACCGGCACCGCTGAGCGTCGCAACAACCGCCATCACCGACCGACCGCCAGACTCCGGCACAGACCGGGAAGAACTACCGTCGCGGAGCATCGGCGATACCAATGGCAACACCGAGGATAGCCGGGACCACCCAGCCGAGCTGGTATTGCTGCAAGGGCAGCATGGCCAGCGTCGTGTCCAGCCAGCCGATGGAGCCGCCGAAGACGGTGATTAGGCTGGAGATGCAGCTGGCGAAGGAGTCGATGCCCACCAGCAGCACGGTCCAGAAGTAGACATGCGGGAATCGCGCGCCGAGCGACTTGTGGGTCAGCGCCAGCAGCACCAGCACGATGGCGATCGGATACAGTGCGGACAACACCGGCACGGAAACCTTGATGATCGCGCTTAGCCCGGCGTTGGACACGATGAAACTGAACACGGTGAAGATGACCTGCCAGGTGCGGTAGCTCAACGTTCTCCCTGCAACGGTCTGGAACCGAGTGTGGAAGTAGGTGGCGCAGGTACCGATCAGTCCGGTGCATACGTTGAGGCAGGCGATGACGAAGACGATACCGAGGAACGCGGTACCGAACGCGCCGAACAGGGACGAGGTGAGATTGGTGAGCACGGTCGCGCCCGTGTCTTTGGCGGGATCGATGGTGGCGATGGCGCCGGACACCACGCCCACGTAGCTCAGTGCGCCGTAGATCACGATCAGCAGCACACCGGTGCCGAGTCCGGCATACGCGGTCTCCTTCTGCACTTGCGATTCGTCATCGACCTGCTGGGTGCGGATATTCGCGGAAATCACGATGCCGAAATAGAGCGCGGCGAGCAGATCCATGGTCTGGTAGCCGTCGAGGAAGCCACGTGCAATCTGGTTTGTGGAGTAGTCGCCCATCGGTTTGGCCGGGGTACCGATACCGTGGATTAGGCAGGCGATGAACAGGACGGCAATCAGCACCAGCAGCAACGGTCCCATGAATCGGCCGAGCACTTTGGAGAGTTTTTCGGGATGCTGGGCGAACAGGAACGCCAGTGTGAAGAACACGAGCGAGTAGATGAGTTGGGCCAGCCAGCCGTAGGAGGACGGCACGAAAGGCGCCACCATCATTTCGAACGAGGTGGTCGCCGTACGCGGAATCGCAAAGCAGGGGCCGATGGTGAGCATGATCGCCAAGCCGAGGAACAGGGCGAATTTGGGGGAGACCCGGCCGGCGAGTTTGTCGAAGCCACCGGCGAAGGTGACCGCCAGCACGCCGAGAATCGGCAGGCCGACCGCGGAGACGATGAAGCCGATGGCCGCCGGTATGGTCGCGGAACCGGCCTGAGCTCCGACAAACGGCGGGAAGATCAGGTTGCCCGCTCCGAAGAACATCGAAAAGAAGGTAAAGGTCATCACCAACCGCTGGCGTGCGACAAGTTTGTTCATTACGGTTCGGCCGTTCTCTCATGTGCTCGTACTACTGTAGCAACAAACGTAAGAAGCCCCGACCGGTTGGGGTCGGAGCTTCTGTGAGCTAATCAGTTAATGCGCGAAATGCGCATCAGCTAATAATCTCAGGCGTTCACGCGGTCGATGCCGGACTGGACGTCAGCCAGCACGGAATCCCAGGACTTGATGAAGGCGGCGACACCGTCGGCCTCCAGCTTGTCAGTGACGTCCTTGAGGTTGATACCCAGCTCAGCCAGCTTGTTGATGACGGCGTGGGACTCCTCGTAGGTGCCCTCGATGGACGGAGCGCCGTTGCCGTGGTCGGCCAGAGCGTTCAGGGTCTTCTCCGGCATGGTGTTGACGATGTGCTTGGCAACGAGCTCGTCAACGTACTTGCAGTCGGAGTAGGCGGCGTTCTTGGTACCGGTGGAGGCCCACAGCGGACGCTGAACCTTGGCACCCTTGGCAGCCAGGTCGGCCCAACGCGGATCCTCGGCAAACTTCTTCTCGAAGAGCTCGTAAGCCAGGCGAGCGTTGGCCACAGCGGCCTTGCCCTCCAGAGCCTTGGCCTCGTCGGAGCCGTTGGCTTCCAGCAGCTTGTCGACAGCGGTGTCCACGCGGGACACGAAGAAGGAAGCGACGGAGCCGATGTGCTTCAGGTCGTGGCCGTTGGCGGCAGCCTGAGCGATGCCCTCGATGTAAGCGTCGATGACCTGCTCGTAGCGCTCGAGCGAGAAGATCAGGGTGACGTTGACGGAGATACCCTTGGCCAGGGTGGCGGTGATGGCCGGCAGGCCTTCGAGGGTTGCCGGAATCTTGATCATGGCGTTCGGACGGTTGACCTTGGCCCACAGCTCCTCAGCCTGCTTCTCAGTGGCTTCGGTCTCGTGAGCAAGACGCGGGTCGACCTCGATGGAGACGCGGCCGTCGACGAAGTCGGTAGCCTCAGCGATCTCGCGGAAGATGTCGGTGGCGTTGCGCACGTCGGTGGTGGTGAGCTCGCGGACAGCGGTCTCAACGTCAACCTTGCCGAGCTCCTTGAGCTGAGCGTCGTACGGGCCGACCTGGCTCAGGGCCTTCTGGAAGATGGACGGGTTGGTGGTCACGCCGACAACGTTCTTGTTGGCGATGAGATCCTGCAGGGAGCCGGACTCGATGCGGGAGCGGGACAGGTCGTCCAGCCAGATGGAAACGCCGTTGTCAGACGTACGCTGAGTTGCTTCAGTCATTTATTTTTTCTCCTTATATTCCGTATTGGAACAAATCTTTAAGTAGACCCCTCTAACGAGAGGGCCGATCAGGTGGAGTCTTGAGTACAAGCCTCCCTCGTCAGAGGGAGGTTAGGGGACTCACTTGGCGGCTTCGGCTTCGGCGATGGAGGCCTTGGCGGCTTCCACCACGTGCTCGGCGGTGATGCCGAGGTCGATCATGTTCTGAGCGCCGTCGCCCTGCAGGCCGAACTGCTCGATGGAGACGGGCTTGCCGTAGGAGCCGAGGTACTTGTACCACGGCATGGCAACGCCGGCCTCGACGGAGACACGAGCCTTGACAGCGGCCGGAAGCACGGCCTCCTTGTACTCGGCGTCCTGCTCCTCGAACCATTCCATGGACGGCACGGACACGACGCGGGCCTTGATGCCCTCGCCGGCCAGGGTCTTGGCGGCAGCCACAGCCCACTGGACCTCGGAACCGGAAGCCATGAGGATGACGTCCGGAGTGCCCTCGGTGTCGACCAGAACGTAAGCGCCCTTCTTGACACCGTCCTTGGCCTTGGCGGCGGTCTCGGCAAGAACCGGGACACCCTGACGGGTCAGAACCATGGCACCAGGCAGGGTGTTCTTCTTCTCGAAGAAGTAACGGTAAGCCTCGGCGGTCTCGAAGGCGTCGGCCGGGCGAATGACCTCAAGCTGAGGAATCGCGCGGAAGGAAGCAAGGTGCTCAACCGGCTGGTGGGTCGGGCCATCCTCGCCGACGGCGACGGAGTCGTGGGACCAGATGTACAGGTTCGGAATCTCCATGAGGGCGGCCAGACGAACGGCGGAACGCTCGTAGTCGGAGAACATGAAGAAGGTGCCGCCGAACGGACGGGTGTGGGAGCCCAGCAGGATGCCGTTGGTGATGCAGCCCATGGTGAACTCGCGCACGCCGAAGTGCAGCTGGCGACCGAACTCGTTGCAGTTCGGCCACTGCTTGGTGGCGCACTCGGCCGGGGCGAAGGTGGCAGCGCCCTTGAGATCGGTCTTGTTGGAGCCACCGAGGTCGGCGGAGCCGCCCCAGAGTTCCGGCATGACAGCGGCGATGGCGTTGAGCACGGAGCCGGAGGCGCCACGAGTGGCGACACCCTTGCCGACTTCGAAGGTGGCCTCAAGGTCGTCAAGAGCCTTGTCGAAGCCTTCCGGCAGTTCACCGGCCTTCAGACGGTCGTACAGGGCAGCCTTGTCCGGGTTGGCCTTGCGCCAAGCGTCGAACTTCTCGTCCCATTCCTTGTGGGCTTCGAGACCGCGCTCGGCAACCTTGCGAGCGTGAGCCAGAGCCTCTTCGTCAACGTGGAAGTTCTCTTCCGGATCGTAGCCGAGGGCTTCCTTGAGGCCGGCAACAGCCTCGGTACCCAGCTTGGAACCGTGGGAGGACGGGTCGTTGGTCTTGCCCGGGGTCGGCCAAGCGATCAGGGAGTGAACCTTGATGAGCTTCGGCTGGTCCGGAGCGGCCTTCTCGGCCTTGGCGATGACGTCAGCCAAGCCCTCGATGTCCTCCTTGTAGGAGCCGTCGGGCTGGATGAAGCTGAACTCGTCGGTGTACCAGCCGTAGGCCTGGAAGCGCTTGAGCACGTCCTCGGCCAGCACCAGGTTGGTGTCGCCTTCGATCTGGATGCGGTTGGCGTCGAAGATCACGGTCAGGTTGCCGAGCTTCTGGTTGGCGGCCAGGGAAGCGGCCTCGCCGGAGATGCCCTCCTCGATGTCGCCTTCACCGCAGATGGCCCAGATCTTGTGGTAGAACGGGGAATCTTCCTTCGGGGTCTCCGGGTCAAGCAGACCGCGCTGGAAACGCTCGCCGTAGGCAAAGCCGATGGCGGAGGCGAAGCCCTGGCCCAGAGGGCCGGTGGTCATTTCGATGCCCGGGGTCAGGCCGTACTCCGGGTGGCCCGGGGTGCGGGTGGCAGCGCCGCCACGGAAGTTCTTCAGATCGTCCAGGGTCAGGCCGTAGCCGGAGAAGTACAGCTGGACGTACTGGGTGAGGGAGGCGTGGCCACCGGAAAGAATGAAGCGATCGCGGCCTTCCCAGTT
>ENA-OQDL01000537-OQDL01000537.1-human-gut-metagenome-genome-assembly--contig:-NODE-537-length-23933-cov-3.473032_pt1 | contig 23933 bp, 25 predicted proteins | sample MGYA00242782_ERZ504609 | MGnify/ENA primary metagenome ERZ504609 (study PRJEB26092, sample SAMD00036320) | human gut metagenome | host: Homo sapiens | study: EMG produced TPA metagenomics assembly of... | reverse complement strand
CCATCTGTTATTACAAAACCAAAACTGTCTATGATTATTCTAGATCTACTCATTCTCCTTTCACACCTGCGGAAAAGGCAGCCAAACAGTCCTTATTCAAGGACTTTGGCTGCCTTTTCTTTCGTTTTATTTCAGGTAATAATTCTATTTATTTTTCGAATTCACAGATAATTCGGTCAATTCTTTTTCTAATAAGATCCGTTATGTTTTGCATGGAAATCTCTTGTCTCTTTGACGATCACTCCGTTCAATGCAAGAAGTGCAATCAAGTTCGGGAATGCCATCAGTGCATTGAAGATATCCGCGATATTCCATACTGCTTTTACTGTCATATATGGTCCAATGAATACTGCAAGGATATACAGGATACGATATCCCATTACAACAGCCTTATTTCTGTTAAACAGGTATTCCACACATCTCTCGCCGTAATAGTTCCATCCGAGAATTGTTGTGAATGCAAAGAATACAAGACACAGCATCAGGGAGAATGTCGCTACGAACGATGGGAATGGAAGTCCTTTCTGGAAAGCATCCATTGTGATTGCCACACCTTCAAGTTCCGGGTTCAGCCAGGAACCGGCGATCACGATGGAAAGTCCTGTCATCGTACAGATTACAATTGTATCAATAAATGTTCCTGTCATAGACACAAGTCCCTGACGGACCGGCTCTTTTGTTCTTGCTGCAGCTGCTGCGATCGGTGCACTACCAAGTCCGGACTCGTTTGAGAAGATTCCTCTTGCAACACCTTTCTGCATTGCTACAAACATGGATCCAACTGCTCCTCCCGCAAGTGCACTTCCTGTAAATGCAGATTTCACGATAGAAGCCAGTGCTGCCGGAACAGCTGTGATATTTGTAATAATGATGATTACTGCAAGTCCTACATAAAGAACTGCCATAAATGGTACGATAATCTCAGATACTTTTGCAATTCTCTGGATTCCTCCAAGAACAACAAGACCTACACACACTGTCAGGAATAATCCTGCGATCACAGTAGCCCATGAATAGTTTCCTCCGAGCAAAGAAACTGTATGTGCCATATCCGGATCAAAGAAGTTCTTAACTGCAGATGCAATACTATTCACCTGTGTAAATGTACCGATTCCAAAGAGACCAACTCCGGCTCCGAAGAATGCGAAAATCTTCGCAAGCCATGTCCACTTCTTACCCATTCCGTTTTCAATATAATAGAATGGTCCGCCGAGTACATGCCCGTCTTCGTCGATTGTGCGATATTTGATTGCCAGAAGACCTTCTGCGTATTTTGTCGCCATTCCAAAGAATGCCGCGATAACCATCCAGAACAACGCTCCCGGACCACCAAGTGCGATTGCTGTTGCAACACCTGTGATATTACCGGTTCCGATCGTTGCTGACAGAGCTGTACAAAGTGCCCCAAAGCTGGTCACTTCTCCGCTACCGTCTTCTTCATCTTTAAACATGAATTTGAAAGCTTTGCCAAGATGCCTGATCTGTACAAGACCAAGTCTGGCTGTTAGAAAGATACCTGTTGCCATGATGAGGCAGATTAACGGAAGCCCCCACACAGCATTGTCGATTGCAGTGATAATTTTGTCGATTTGTGCAAACATTTCTTTATTCCTCCATCCTTTTGCCTGAGAGACTCGCGGCATGTAACTGCATCCATGACCGCTTACACCTTCGGCGCTCTTTTTAAAGAGACTCTCCTGAGTATTGTTGTCATTTACGTCAGATGTAAATGACAACAAATTTTTCTCTTTCGTGCTTTAACACGATAGAAGTAAGAATAGCACTATGTTATAAGAAATGCAATATATTTCCGGCAGTTTTTTCAATTAAGATTACTAATATTCATTAATAAGATACTATTGTTTACTCTGCCAGCTCTTTTCCTGCTTCTTTAAGTTCCTCAAGCACATCATCTTCCGGGGCATCGTTTGCAATGATTCCTTCTTCACGAATCAACTGAGCTCCGGCATTTTTCATGCGATCTGCCCAATCTCTCATCCATTCTCCGTCTCCCCATCCATAAGAACCAAACAAAAGAATCTTCTTTCCTGAAACAAGAGATTCCAATTCTTCTACAAATGGCTCCATCTCAGATTCTTCGAGCACCTCGGCCCCCATCGCCGGGCATCCAAGCGCTAACGCATCTACCGCCGCCACTATTTTTGCATCTGCATTTCCTACTTCCAGAAGTTCTGCTTCCTGACCTGCCGCTTTGATTCCTTCGACAACCGCCTCTGCCATTGCCTGTGTATTACCGGTTCCACTCCAATATACAACTGATATACTCATTTTATAAATTCCTCCACTTTCTTTGATTCAATGCGATTTCACGGATGTTTTTCCCATCCAGATACTCATTTACCGCGCAATCTTTTGCTCGGTCATATTCATGAAAAATCATTCTCGCTTTTTCAGGATTACTATATACTTTCCAGTATCCTGTCATAATAAAATCTTTGCCATCTTTTTCAATAAAGCTCTGCACATCTGCCATCGGATATCCAAGAAAAGCTCCTATCTCATGTGGAAATCCATTTCCTTGTTTATCACAATCACAAACTCGCGTCGATAGATGTATCAACATTTCCTCAATGCTGCCTTTCTTATACCCATATTGTCTGATCAGTTTCCAAAGTTTCGACTGATTCATGTATTCTTCCAGTTCCTTGGGACGATAGAACAGGACAAGGCATTTTCCCTTGGAACAAGATAACTTATGAAAATTAATCTCCATCCCGGAAAACATTTCTTCTAGCTCAAAATATAATTCATTTTCCATTGAAATCAGACCAGATACTTTAAGCCCTTTCAAAAAAGGTGCACACTGTAATATAACCTGAAACCCAAGCCGCACCTTCCGGTCTTCATTCTTCAGATAATAGGATAATACTTCTGTCGGCATATCGTTCTCCTTAGCTCTATTTTGAGAATGGTTTTCATTCAAACAATATGTTAGCATAATTGAGAACTATTTTCAATACTGTTTTTGATAACTTTTCTCATTTTTCGGAAGTGTTCATTATTTTCCGAAGTTATGGTAATTCCGCATAAAAGTTTTTCAAATTTTAACACTTTTTTAGTTGTTACTAACATATCTTTGGTGTATAATGAATTTATAAATATTTGAGAGGTGAGAAATCTCAAACATTATACACACTTACATAAAGGAGAGATTCGCCATGGTAAATTTAATCACAGGCCCAAGAGGCAGCGGAAAAACACAGCAGATGATCGATCTTGCAAACGAGAAGGTTAAGACTTCTTCCGGTAACGTCGTATTTATTAAAAAGGAGCAGCAAAGACACTTATTCTGTAGATTTCAATATCCGTGTCATCAAGATGGCTGATTATCCTGACATCCTTACCTTAGAAGAATTCGTAGGTTTCCTCTATGGTATGGCTGCTGGCAATCATGATATCGAAGCTGTTTTCATCGACAGTATCTTAAAGCAGGCTAATATCACATTAGAAAGTCTTCCGACATTCATCGAGAAATTAAATAAGATTTCCGAAGATGCCAAGATTGACTTCTACCTCAGCGTCAGCGCAGATAAGGCTGAGATCGCAGATGTTGACACACTTGGATGCACAGTTCTGTAAGAACATTACAAGTAAGATGCAGAAAGATTCAACTGATTTGGGTCTGAATTAAATATTTACAAGAATTAAAAAAGAAGTACAGCTTGTACCGACCTCCCAATCGTTAGATTTTTTGGTCTAACTTTTGGGGGCGGTACATTCTTCTACTTCTTTTTTTACTCTTTTCTCTTATTCTGTCTGTGCAGAATCTCCTGCCGTATCTTCTGTCTGTTCTTCTTTCTCAGCCTTTGTGCTGATCTGTTCACTCGATTTTCCATTCAGGGAAAGAACTGTATCCACCTGCTCCCCCTTCTTATACTCAACTGTAACTTCATCTCCGACATTAAACCGGATAATATCAATGAAATCTACAACAGATACATCAAAGATCTCATCCGAACCTTCGAGCATGATATAATAATGAGAATCACCATCTATAACGCCCTGGGCGATCTTTGTGATCTTAGCTGTCAGTGTCTCTACGGATCTTGTATCCTCAGCTTCTGTCTTGATCCCATTCTTATACATCAGATTGGTGTAAGAATCCTCACATTCACTGACCGTGTCTCCAATTGCAACGATCTGATATTTCTGTACATTTACCATCGCATACTTCTTCACCAGACCGGCATCATCCTTCAGTGCAATGAAATAGGTCGGTTCACCGGAAATATTTAAGAGCAGTGGGAATGTTGCCATATAGTGCAGATTCTGCACCTGTCCTTCTGCGGAAGACATCGCCGAACGCTCTGTTGCTCCTTCGATCTCATAGAACTTTGTCTCCATTGTTCTCTGATTCATCAGAACAAACCCTACATTCGACTGATCCCCGGTAATTGAAGTAACACCTGTATATACCCATACATCATCATCGATTGCAAGATAATTGTATCCGTCAGTTGTATTCAGACAATCTTTCTGTCCCAATACACTATTAAAAAAACCATGTTTCAATGTTCCGTGATAATTATAAAGCTCAACTAACAGATCTGCGGAATATACTCTGTCAACCCACTGTGGGACATCCTCCACTGCATAATCCTTCGTCTCCCCTGTGATTGCATTGCAAAGTACAACTCTTCCGATTGTTGTTCCACCGAATAATCCGATATTGTACTTCTTCACCGGGCAAATCCAGTACGGAACCCCGTCTTCATCAATTTCAAAACTCAGATCACTAAAAATATAGGTCGGATAGTTAAATCTCAGATGACGGTAAATGTTTCTGTTAAAATGATCACTTGTCGTGTACTTCATCCCTTCACTCAGTTTTACGAGTTCCGTGTTCTGTGTTGCCATATCAATCTTGATATAGGCCGGGATTCCTTCTCTCATGTTCGTAAACCATTTGATCACGCTGGCATATTTCAAAGGAGAAACTCTCACCGGCTGATCCTGATAGTTAATCTGGGAATACAGTTCATCTACCTCGAACTGGGATACCATATCTACCATACTTCCCATCTTCCTGTCACCAAGAAGCTCTGCTGAATCCTTATCAAGCAATGGAATCTGATCAAAAGATAATTCTTCGATATCTTTCGTAAATTCTCCATTCTTCACCGTCAAAAGTTCCTGATACTTCTTCGCATTCACAATCGGAGAAGACAAAACTGTTCCTGCCACATATGCGATCACAAGTACCGCAAGGATTCCAAGAATCACCTTTAATCCCTTTGACTCTTTCCAGTCGTAACGGTTTAAATTTTTCTTTCTGATAAATACCACAGCTGCCAGAATGACCAACACCACAAGATACATCCAGAATTCCGATGCATGAATATTGATTGCCGGGAGTGTCACATAGTAATAGATTCCAATCAACAGAATCACTCCTATGACAGCTGTCACTTTCATTTTAAATTTGTTCATCTCACCTCTTCCTTTCTTCAACAAGGTTCTTTCATTTTACCATAGAACAAAGAATGTGCCAAGGCACATTCTTGCGTCTGTGGCAGTCGCTTGCGCCACCTAGCGGAGCGTTTTTATATATTAGGAAAGCTTTCTAATATATAAAAATAAAATGTGCGAAAAAATCTATTTCATTCCAATTTTTCCGCACATGATTAACAAAAATCGTCTAGAATCTTCTTCTCCAGAGTTCCGGAGAAAGAAGAAGCAGGTATGGGAAGATCTCTAATCTTCCAATCAGCATATCAAAGCAGAATACCAGCTTGGATAATGCTGAGAATGGGTGGAAATTCATCACCGGACCAACCTTTGAAATACCTGGTCCTACATTGCTCATCGTTGTGAGTACCCCACTAAATGTTGTCGCAAAATCAAAATTATCAATAGAAACAAGTAAAATTGATACGATCAGAATCATAATGTAACACGTCAGATAGAGATTTACATTCTTCAATGTATCCTGTCCGAATTTTTTTGCCATTGACTTTGATGATTGTAACGGCGTTCGGATGTAACATCTTACGCACTTCTCTGCGGATTGATTTCACAATGATCAGCAAACGGCTTACTTTAATACCTCCTCCGGTGGATCCTGCACAGGCTCCCACAAACATAAGTGCCAATAATATTGATTTCGAGAGTTCCGGCCACTGGTCATAATCTGCGGTTGCAAATCCGGTTGTCGTAATGATCGAACCGACCTGGAAAGATGCATAACGGAATGCATGTGCAACCGTTCCATAAATCTTGAGGATATTTCCTGTGATTATAGCGATTGACACACCTACTATTCCAAGATATGCCCACAGCTCTTCATTTTTCAGAATGGATTTCCAGTCTTTGAGCAATATGAAAAAGTACAAGTTAAAGTTAATTCCAAACAAAATCATAAATACTGTGATCACACCATCAATATATGCACTGTCGTAGAAGCTGACGCTTGCAGCTCTATTAGAAAATCCTCCCGTTCCGGCAGTACTGAATGCATGTAAAAGTGCATCATACAGGTTCATTCCTCCAAAGAGCAGGAAAACCACTTCTGCTGCTGTCAGTACAAAGTACATTCCATACAAAATCCGTGCCGTATGTCTTGCCTTTGGTACAAGCTTATCTGCCTCCGGTCCCGGTACTTCCGCACGCATGAGCGGCATTGCATTCTCATCATCCAAAGATGTGATCATCATAACAAATACAAGTACTCCCATACCACCGATCCAGTGTGTAAAGCTTCGCCAGAAGGAAATTCCCATTGGCAGAGCCTCGATATCTACCAGGATTGTAGATCCGGTTGTTGTAAAACCGGAAATCGTCTCAAAAAGCGCATCAATATAATGTGGAATACTTCCCGAAATTACAAACGGAAGTGCTCCGAATGCGGACCATAAAATCCATGCAAGCCCAACAATAACAAAACCTTCTTTTCCGTAAATCTGCTTTGAAGCCGGAAGTTTCCTTCCAAACACCATATAAATTGCGAGCAGGATTGCTGCTACAATCAGAAAAGAAATTACGCTTTTTTCATGATATATAAGGGAAACCAACGCTGGGATCAGAAGAAGTAATCCTTCGACTCCCATCATTTTCCCCAAAATATATATTATCATCTTCTTATTCATCGCGCTGCACCTACATTAAAATATCTTTAATATCTTCAATCCGTTTTTCCATCGTGATAATGATCACATTATCTCCTACCTGAATACAATCCTCTCCGCTTGGAAGAATGATCTGACGTTTTCTTGCAATACATGCAATCAGATTATTCGGTTTCAACGAGAGATTCTTCAATGGAATTCCTGTATAATTTGTCTCAGCCTTAACAATAAATTCCAGTGCTTCAACTTTGTCATCAACCAATTGATACATTGTCTCAACATTCGCACTTCCCTGAGAGTTTTTACGCGCTCTGACATAACTCATGATTGCGTCTGCTGTAGCTGTTTTAACAGAAACAATACTATCAATTCCAAAGTCTTCTACCATACGTGCGCGTCTGTCTTCATTGACTTTCGTAACAATTTTGTCCACATTCTGACTCTTTGCAAAAAGAGAAAGTATAATGTTCTCTTCATCCATCCCTGTCAGGGCAACAAATGCATCCGCTTCATCAATCCCTTCTTCTACAAGAAGGTCGTGATCTGTTGCATCTCCATTAATGATGGTTGCTTTTGGAAGTAATTCGCAAAGTTCTTCACATCTTTGGCGATTCTGTTCTATAATCTTCACCTGCATACCAAGTGTGCTAAGCTGAAGTGCAAGATAGTAACCAACTCTTCCGGCTCCACAAATAATGACTTTTTGATTTTGTCCTTACGCTTTCCATTTGCTTTAAAAAATGCCTCTAAATCTTTATGAGATGCCGCAATATGCAGACGGTCTCCTGCACGCATCCTGTATTCTCCATCCGGAATCCGAACTTCATCTCCGTGTTCCACTGCACAGACAAGCAGACGGATCTGGAACCGGTTATACATTTCCGCAAGGCTTAACCCTGCCAGGCTACTTCCCTCCGCAACCGGTAATTCAATCAATTCTACACGTCCCTTTACAAAAGTCTCCACCTGACTCGCATCCGGGAAGAGCAGAAGTCTGCTAATCTCATCTGCCACGATAAGTTCCGGGTTTACAGCCATGCTAAGATGCAGATCTTCTTTCAGAAGTCCGATCTGACGATAATAAATCGGATTACGCACACGGGCAATCGTATGTCTTGCACCTAATTTTCTGGCGATCAGACAGCTTAACATATTGCATTCATCTGCTGATGTACAGGCAATCACCAGATCAGCATGCGCCACATCTGCCTGTTTAAGTACTTCTGCGTCTGCGCCATCTCCCGTCACGCAGGCGATATCCAGACGATCCATAGCAAATCTCAACTTATTCTCATTACTGTCAATCATTACAATGTCGTATTTCTCGGCGGAAAGTTGCTTGGCAAGCTTGTAACCAACCTTTCCGTCACCGATAATAATAATCCTCATTTTCCTATCCCTCATATTATTATAATAATGTTATAACTGCTCTACACAGTCACTTTATGTCACTGTTCACAGGATTTCATAAACAATAACATACCTGTCTAATGTAGACAGGCAGATGAATTATAGCACCTTTGTTTTGAAAGTACAACCATATTCGCAAACTTGTGATTTTTTTGTGAAATACAATGTTACCGTTTTTTTCTAAAACAAGCAATAAGAGCGTGCTATCCACTCCTTTTTATCAGCCGGATAACACACTCTTTATATTGCCTGAATCTTTAATTATGCTTCTTCTGCTCTTGCAGCAATTTCTTTCTCCTGTACATCAGATGGAGCCTGCTCATATCTTGCAAATGTATATTCGTAAGATCCTCTTCCACCTGTCATGGAGCGAAGTGTTGTGCAATAGCCAAACAGTCCTGTCATTGGAATATCTGCTTCAATAACCTGCTTCCCTCCAGCTACCGGTATCATGCCAAGCACACGTCCTCTGCGTTTGTTCAGGTCTCCCATGATATCTCCTGTGTAATCATCCGGAACTGTAACTTTCAGGGATGCGATTGGTTCAAGAAGTACCGGAGATGCCTCCATGAATCCTTTCTTGAATGCCTGGATCGTAGCTGTCTTAAATGCCATCTCTGAAGAGTCTACCGGATGATAGGATCCGTCGTATAAAGTAGCTTTCACACCAACTACCGGATATCCGGCAAGAGGTCCTTTCACTACAGATTCCTGCAGACCTTTCTCTACTGCCGGGAAGTAGTTCTTCGGAACTGCTCCTCCAACGACACATTCTTCGAATACAAATGGAGTTTCAAGATCACCTGACGGTTCGAATTTCATCTTAACATGTCCGTACTGTCCATGTCCGCCGCTCTGTTTCTTATACTTGGAATCAACGTCAGAATTCTTACGGATTGTCTCACGGAATGCAACTTTTGGTGTCTCCAGTGTGATCTCTACTTTATATCTTGCCGCCAGTTTACTTGCCACGATCTCAAGGTGCTGCTCACCCATTCCATAAAGAAGAGACTGTCTGTTCTCACTGTCATTCACAGCTTTCAATGTAACATCTTCTGCTGTCATTCTTGCAAGAGCCTGTGATACCTTATCTTCATCGCCTTTATTCTTTACACGATACTTCATATATGTATATGGTACAGAATAATCTGTCTTTGCGTAAGATACCGGTGTTCCCTTTACGGAAAGAGTATCTCCTGTTCTTGTATTTGTCAGTTTACCGATTGCTCCGATATCGCCTGCAAAAAGCTCTGTCACTTCGCTCGGCTTACTTCCGCACATGGTATAAAGTTTACCTGGTTTCTCTTCTGCGTCTGTGTCTGCATTATAAAGTACATCATCTCCTTTAAGTACTCCGGAGCATACCTTTACAAAAGAGTATTTTCCAATAAATGGATCCACCATTGTCTTAAATACATACGCTGATTTTGCTTTTGCGAAATCATAATTCGCTTCAAAGATCTCGTTTGTTCTGCGGTTGATTCCTGCACAGGTTCTCTTATCCGGACTCGGGAAGAAACGAACAATATCTGAAAGCAGGTTGGCTACTCCCTGTGCCTGGACATTGGATCCCATCGCAACCGGTACGATATCCCCATCCATTACTTCTGTTCTCATGGCTGCACGGATCTCTTCTACAGAGAATTCCTCACCATTAAAATAGCGCTCCATAAACTCTTCACTTGTCTCTGCTACAGCTTCCATAAGAGAATCTCTCAAAATCTCAAGGTTCGGCATACAGTAATCCGGAATCTCGCACTCTTCTCTCTGTCCAATGCCTGTATATCTTCTTCCGGCATTCTTAATAATATTAATGTATCCTACAAGTTTCTCGTTCTCACGGATCGGCTGGAAATGTGGTGCGATTTTCTTTCCATATCTCTCTGTCAGATCTGCTACTACCTGACGGAAACTTGCATCATCCACATCCATCTCTGTCACATAGATCATTCTCGGCAGATTATATTTGTCACAAAGCTCCCATGCTTTTTCCGTTCCAACCTGTACTCCTGCCTTACCAGATACTACGATAACCGCTGCATCTGCTGCACTGACTGCCTCTTCTACTTCTCCGACAAAATCAAAATATCCCGGTGTGTCAAGAATATTGATCTTCGCTTTCTCCCACTCGATCGGTACCAGACTTGTGCTGATTGAAAATCCACGTTTCTGCTCCTCTTTATCAAAATCGCTCACCGTATTGGATTCGGAAATCTTTCCCATACGATTCGTTGCACCTGATACGTAGAGCATCGCCTCTGCAAGACTTGTCTTTCCGCTTCCACCATGACCAAGTAATACCACATTTCTGATTTCGTCTGTTCTGTAAACCTTCATACTGCTGCCTCCTTGTTATGTAGCTATTATGTACATCATTTTCTGTCGTTGATATACATACCATGGGTATATTGTACTAAATATTCAGATTAATTACAACTATTTTTTACAATTTATACAATTTTAACTTTTATCCACAAAGTTATCTGGTCAAAAATTAGAACCAGAGGCATTTGTGAATAATAATTTACTTTTACAGAGCAAAGTGTTAAAATACGAATATATGTTTCTTACTGACTTAAGATTTCTGAATAGTAAGATATGTTTTGCACAACAACAGAAAGGATTTTACAACTATGAATGCTAAAAAAATTGGATTTATCGGACTTGGACTTATCGGCGGATCTATTGCGAAGGCAATCCGCCAGTATTATCCGGATTACGACATCATCGCATTCGATAAAAATAAAGAATCCCTTGCACTGGCAATACAGGAAGGCACGATTCATACTTCCTGTTCATCCATTGATGACAATTTCAGGGGATGTAACTACATTTTCCTCTGTGCACCGGTCACTTACAATGCAGCCTATCTTTCCCAGCTGAAAGATCTCCTGGATGAAAACTGTATTCTCACAGATGTTGGAAGCGTGAAGACTTCCATCCACGAAGAGGTGATCCGTCTGGGAATGGAAGCGAATTTCATTGGCGGACATCCGATGGCTGGTTCTGAGAAGAGTGGATTTATGAATTCCAAAGCTCATTTGATTGAAAATGCATACTATATCCTGACTCCTTCTGCTAAAGTAGCGGAAGAAAAAGTGGATGCTTACAAAAACTTTGTTTCATCATTAAAAGCTCTTCCTGTTATTTTGGATTACCACGAGCATGATCATTATTACCGGAACGATCAGCCACCTGCCGCATATTATTGCATCCACACTTGTGAATTTTGTACATGATACGGATTCAAAGGAAGGTATGATGAAAGCGTTGGCCGCAGGGGGATTTAAAGATATTACGAGAATTGCTTCTTCCTCCCCGGTCATGTGGCAGCAGATACTGTCTGAAAAACAGTGAGAACATCTCCCAGATCTTAGGTGAATATATTGAAGCTCTTTCACATGCAAAGGATCTTGTGGATGAAGGAAATGAACCTGCCCTGTACGCTCTGTTTGAGAATTCCAAAGATTACAGGAACTCCATGCCGAACGGATCTTGCAGGACCGATCAAAAAGCAGTTTGCACTTTATTGTGATATCATCGATGAAACAGGTGGAATTGCTACGATTGCCACAATTCTTGCAAGTAATAACATCAGTATCAAGAATATCGGAATCATCCACAACCGTGAATTCGAGGAAGGAGTTCTTCGTATTGAATTTTATGATGAAGATTCTGCAAACAGAGCTTCTGTACTTTTGCAGAAATATCGCTATGTCATCTATGAAGTCTGATAGCAGAAATGAGGAATAAGATTATGGAATTATGTAATATTACAGGATTAAAAGGAAAAGTTACAATACCGGGAGACAAATCCATCTCCCACCGCTGCATTATGTTCGGCTCGATTGCAAACGGAACAACGCAGATCCACAACTTTCTCTCTGGTGCCGACTGTCTCGCGACTATCCGTTGTTTCAGAGAGCTTGGTATTGAGATTGAAGTTGAGAGCGATTATTCTTCCGTTATCGTACACGGAAAGGGATTGCATGGACTGAGTGCTCCAGAGAAGATCCTTGATGTGGGAAACAGCGGAACAACAACGAGACTGATTTCCGGTATTCTCGCCGGACAGCCGTTTGACTCTAAATTGTCCGGAGATGAATCACTGAACTCCCGCCCAATGAAAAGAATCATTGAACCATTGGCACAGATGGGCGCACATATTTCCAGTATTCTCCGCAATGGATGTGCCCCGCTTTATATTACCCCTGCGCAGCTTCATGGAATCCATTATGATTCGCCGGTTGCCAGTGCGCAGGTAAAATCCTGTCTGCTGCTCGCCGGTCTTTACGCAGATGGAGAGACCTCTGTCACAGAACCGAGTCTTTCCAGAAACCATACAGAATTAATGCTGAAAGAATTCGGTGCAAATATCCGCTCTACTTTTGAGATTGGTTCTTCCAAAGCAACCGCTATCATCCGTCCTTGTGAAGAACTTTACGGACAGAAAATCACAGTTCCGGGAGACATCTCTTCCGCTGCTTATTTCATTGCTGCCGGACTGATCGTCCCTGATTCTGAAATTCTTGTAGAAAATGTAGGAATCAACCCGACACGTGCAGGAATCTTGAGAGTATGTGAAGATATGGGTGGTGATATCACCCTCCTTAACGAACGTACAGAAGGTGGGGAAAGAATTGCAGATGTTCTTGTCCGCACAAGTAGACTGCATGGAACTACAATTGAAGGAGACATCATCCCAACTTTGATCGATGAGATTCCGGTTATTGCAGTTATGGCAGCCATGGCGGAAGGTACTACTATAATCAAAGATGCTGCCGAACTGAAAGTCAAAGAAACTGATCGTATTGAGACTGTAACAGATAATCTGAAAGCAATGGGCTGTGATGTAACACCTACTGAAGACGGAATGATCATCAATGGCGGAAGACCTCTTCACGGTGCTTCTATTCATACTTTGTTAGACCACAGAATTGCAATGGCATTCAGTATTGCTGCACTTGTTGCAGAAGGTACTACAAAGATTCTTGACAGTAAATGCGTAGATGTGTCTTACCCAACATTTTATGACACCTTTGAGCAACTGCTCTAAAAGAGTTGCTCAGACATTTTTCAACCACAAAGAGCTGAACAGAAGTTTTCAATATACTTCTGTCCAGCTCTTGATTTTTTCTATTTTTATTTTGATATCTTTCTGACGTCATTCAATCCCATTTATAGGAATGCATATTTCAAAACAAACAGAATTGCTAAAATATACATCAGAAGACTTAGTTTCTTCTCTTTTGCTTTTCCTGTTAACAGATTCAGAACCACATATGTGATGATTCCCATTGAGATTCCTTCTGAAATACTATAGAAGAATGGCATTGCAATGATACATACATAACAAGGAATTGCTTCTGACAGATCATCGAAATCAATGTTTGTAATATTCGTCAGCATGTAAAGTCCTACAATGATCAATGCCGGTGCTGTGGCAAATGATGGGATTGCAAGGAAAATCGGTGACAGGAACAATGCAAGACCAAACAGGATTGCTGTTGTCACTGCTGTAAGACCTGTTCTTCCTCCCTCAGATACTCCTGAAGCACTCTCTACGAATGTTGTAGTTGTTGATGTTCCAAGAACAGCTCCCGCTGTTGTTGCAAGTGCATCTGCAAGAAGCGCTCCTTTGATCTTTGGAAGTTTTCCTTCTTCGTCAAGCATTCCTGCCTTTGAAGAAACTCCTACAAGTGTTCCGATCGTATCAAACAGATCGACAAATAAGAACGCACAAAGGATTACAACAAAAGTCCAAAGTAAAGATTCCCTTAAACTGAAGTTTACAGAAAATCGGTGTAATACTTGGAATAGATAATCCGTGACTGAAATCCGGAAGCAGGCTGAAGCATCCAACTTCTGCATTCGGAACATAAATTCCTGCGAACTGACAAACAATACCGATTGCCCATGTGATCAAAATACCCCAAAGAATATTTCCTTTCACATTCTTGATTACAAGAATTCCAGTGATCAAAATTCCAACAAGCGCAAGAATAACTGTGATTCCGATATCGTTCATTGTTGCACTCACACCATTCAGCTGATTATATCCATCTAAAGAGAACAATTCAACTAATGTAGCACCACCCATAACGATATGTGCATTCTGGAGACCTACAAATGCGATAAATAAACCGATTCCTACACTAACTGCAGATTTCAGATTCTTCGGAATTGCATTAAAGATTGCCTCACGTACATTTGTTACAGACAGAAGGATAAAGATAATACCTTCTGCAAATACTGCAGTCAATGCGTATTCCCAACTGTATCCCATACCGATAACAACTGTATAGGCAAAGTATGCATTCAGTCCCATTCCCGGTGCCAGTGCAAATGGATAATTCGCAAGTGCAGCCATGAGAAGTGTTCCTATAAATGCAGCTAATGCTGTTGCAGTAAATACTGCACCTGAATCCATTCCTGCCGCCGACAGGATACTCGGATTCACCGCCAGGATATACGCCATAGTCATGAATGTCGTAATTCCGGCAAGAATTTCAGTTTTTACATCTGTTTTGTTTTCAGAAAGCTTAAATATTTTTTCTAACATTTCGCCCTCTCCTTTCCCTCTAGGTCCTTTTTATAACCTCGGTTATTGTAACATATTTCTTCACACTTTACATCCAAAAGGCTTATCACCTTTTATGATAACTGGTAATAAGCCTTTTTAATAATTCGATTAATTCTCATTTTCATTCAATTCAGCAAGCATCTCACAAACTCTTTTTCCATTGATCGGATGACGCTTATACGGAGCAATCTCTCCCAACGGCTCCAGCACAAATTTTCTCTTGTGCATCTCTACATGCGGAATACACAGATCTACTTCTTCAAGAACGAGATCGTCATAAAATATAATATCAAGGTCAAGCGTTCTCGGTCCCCAATGAATGATTCGCTCTCTTCCTGCTTCTTTCTCGATTCTGTTCAATTCAGCTAAAAGCTCATATGGATAAAGCAACGTGCGAAGTTTCAGGCAGCCGTTCAGGAAATCAGGCTGATCTGTCACTCCATATGGTGGTGTCACAAGGTATTCAGATACGATCTCAACTTGACTCGTCGGAAGTTTATTCAATGCTTTCACCGCATAATCCAGATATGACTTGCTATCTCCAATGTTCGATCCTAATGCAATATAAGCTGTGTGCCATTCACGTTCAATCTTTACACTAACTGTTTTTAGCGGCAGTCGAACAGGAGCCCATGGTTTCTTAATCTCCAGAGATACTCTTTCTATTCTGTCCCACTCAAGAAGCAACGCTTCAGCCAGTTCTTCCGCTGCACGTTCTAATAACTGATAGGTGTTTTTCTGTAAAAATTCAGTAATAAATGCACTGACTTCTCCGTAGTGGATGGACGCTGTCAGATCATCTGTTTTTCCCGCCATCCTGGTATCTGTAAAAAGCACTGCTGAGACAACAAACTTCTGTCCTAATGTATTTTCCTCCGGAAACACACCATGATTTGCAAACACTTCCAAATCTTCAATTCTGATTTCATCGAACTTCTTCTGCATCTGTCCCCTATACCTCATGTTCTCTCATTAATGCTCTTGTCATACGGATTGCTCTCTTATTCTTCTCCACATCATGAACACGGACAAATGCACAACCCTTCTGCACTCCGTAAACTGTTGTAACCATCGTTCCCTCTTCACGTTCTTCTACCGGAAGATCCAGTGTCAGACCGATCACTGATTTTCTTGAAGTTCCAAGAAGTACCGGATATCCAAGTTCTTTCATGATTTCAAGTTTATCAATGATTTCGAGGTTCATCTCATATGTCTTACCAAATCCTACTCCCGGATCAAGAATGATCTTATCATCCGCAATTCCTGCATTCTTGCAAGCTCAACACATTCTCTCATATCACTCATAAAATCTGCAAGGAAATTCTGATAATCCGTATTGTCACGATTGTGCATCAGACAGCAGGCTACTCCTGTTCTTGCGATCAATCCTGCCATCTCCGGATCATATTTCAATCCCCAGATATCATTTACAAGATCTGCGCCCGCCTCGATTGCCGCTGCTGCAACTGCACTTTTATAAGTATCGATCGATACCGGAATATCAAACTCTTCTTTCAGTTTCTTGATAACCGGAACAACACGAGCAATTTCTTCCTCTTCTGTAATCTGTACATGTCCCGGACGAGTTGATTCTCCACCGACATCAATGATGTCCACGCCTTCCTGAATCATCTGCTTCGCATGTTCGATCGCACGATCCAGTCCGTCGTATCTTCCTCCGTCAGAAAAGGAATCCGGTGTTACATTCAGAATTCCCATGATATAGGTAATTTTTTTTCAGGTCAAATTCTTTTCCGCCAATTCTCATATCTCTATCTCCATATTCTTCTCTTCTTCCGTCCAGTTACACTGTTTCTGTGCCGGACAGGAATGGCACATACGCGAGCGTTTGTCACTATCATAAAACAATTCCTCAATCGGTTCCATTCCCTCATGTTTTCTACGATGACCACGGATAGCCAAAAGAATCTGCTGCTGTTCCTCTTCTGTAAACTGTGCATCTTCAGGTAATGTTGTTAAAATCTCTTTTGCAATCTTTTCCCCAGCTACTTCATGCGGAATTGTCCATTTATATTGAAATGATTTTCCAATGTCATGAAGTACTGCTGCTGTATAGATCACATCTTTCTCAAACCCAAGGTTCTCTTCCAGATTTTTAATATATGCGATCCTTGCTACATCCAGAAGATGTGTCATCTGATGACAGCAAAAGATACGCTCCTTCTCTAACCGCTTGATTCTTCCATAATAATCCTGATAGATCCAGTGATGGACCACTTCATTTAACCGATACATATTTTCCTGTTTCAAGTCTGTTCACTTCTTTTCCTTTACGTATTCTTTATCTTCCAAGCATACGGAAGAATCTTTCTTCTAATGTCGGGTCTGTCTCAAACACACCTCTTCGTGCCAATGTAACTGTCTGGCTTCCCGGTTTCTTGATTCCACGCATTGTCATACACATATGCTCTGCTTCCACCATAACCAGAGCACCTTTCGGCTGCATATACTCCATCAATGCATCTGCAATCTGTCCTGTCAGCTGTTCCTGCAGCTGAAGTCGTCTGGCGAATACTTCAACCGTGCGCGCAAGTTTGCTCAGTCCTACGACTTTTCCATCCGGAATATAGGCTATATGTGCTTTTCCATAAAATGGAAGTAGATGATGCTCACAGGTTGAATAGAATGTAATATCTTTCTCTATCACCATCTCACTGCTTTCTACCGTAAATGTCTTCATAAGATGAACTCCCGCATCTTCTTCCATTCCACCATATATCTCTTCATACATTCTGGCGATCCTGTCAGGTGTATCTATAAGACCTTCGCGGTTCACATCTTCACCGATTCCTTCCAACAAAAGACGGACTGCCTGTTCTACTTTTTCATGATCTATCATTTTATATTTCTCTCCTATATCTCACTGCCGGTTATTCAACACGATCCGCTGAACCTCTCCAAGATAAGACAGGGATCCGCATGCAAGAATCACAGTTTTCTGCGCAATATCCTTGCCTTGGGTCATTGCCTCTTTACTTGCATCCTCAACAGCTGTTTCGATGGTCTGTTCAGCTTTCACTTTCTGACAATGTTTCTTCACTACTTCTGCCAGCTTTTCTGCCGGAAGCGTCCTCTCCTTATTTGGAAGACTAACAGTATATATACTTTCTGCCAACGGGCAAAGAATAGATGTGATTTTCTCATATTCTTTATCTTTAAAGACTCCCATGATAAAGATTTTCTTATAATCCGAAAAATAACGTTCTACCGTCACTTTCAGCTTTAATGCTGCGTCTTCATTATGCGCTCCGTCTACGAAAAATAACGGGGACTCTGACAGGCAGGTAAACCGTCCTGTCCATCTCGTCTTTGAAAGCCCCTCTCGCACCTGCGCTTCTGTAACTCGATACCCCAATCTGTTCAGACAGCGGATAACTTCGAGCGCTGTTGCAAGATTCTCTCTCTGGCACTGGCCTGCAAGCGGACTATGCATCTTTTCATATTCTTTATAAGAAAATGTAATTCCGTGGTAGGAATCTTCAAAAATCATCATCTGTTCAGGCTGTGCTTCTGTAAAAGGACAGCCTTTTTCTTCTGCAGTTTTTTTCAGAATCTCCCGAACATTTTCTTTCTGCTTCGCAGATACTACTGCACATCCAGGCTTAATAATTCCAGCCTTGTTCTGCGCAATCTCTTCCAACGAATCTCCGATCACACCAAGATGATCCACACTGATCGTTGCAAACGCTGCACACACCGGTGCTCCGATGATGTTCGTTGCATCCAGAATTCCTCCAAGACCGGACTCCAGTACGACCAGATCACATTTTTTCTTCTTAAAATACAGAAAAGCTATTGCCGTTTCTGCTTCAAAGACTGTCGGAGATTCCTCTCCGGCCGCCTCCATCCGGGCAATAGCTTCTTTTACATTCTCTGTCAATTCTGCAAATTCATCTTCCGAAATCCATGTTCCGTCAATCTGAATCCGCTCCAGATAAGAGATTACTGTCGGTGAGACATAGCGCCCGGTTCTGTATCCTGCCTCACTTAATATTGTTGAAGTGTATGCAAGCACAGATCCCTTGCCATTCGTTCCTGCAATGTGTATAAACTTTAAGTCATCCTGTGGATTCCCAAGCTCACGCAACAGACCTCGAATCGTATCTAAGCCAAGTACACTTCCGTATTTCGACATCTCGTCCAAATATACCCTTGCTTCTTTATAGGTCACGTTTTGTTCCCTCTCTATTCTTTTTTCTAATCAAACAGTCTTATAATACCACTATTCTATCTTTCTAACAAGTTCTAACAAAGTTTTTTACATCTGTTTTACATCTGATATAATAAAGCATTGCAAATACATGCGGCAATATTGCTTCCACCTTTTCTTCCCCGTGCCACGATCGACGGTGTATCTTCCAGACTTAAGATCAGTTCCTTTGACTGCACGACATTTACAAACCCTACCGGAACTGCAATGATTAATTCCGGATTAATCTTTCCTTCTTTGATCAACTCATAAAGCCGTACCAATGCTGTCGGTGCATTTCCAACTGCAAAGATAGCCTCTCTTCCCAGTGCAGCTGCCTTATCCATACTTGCCACCGCTCTTGTTGTGCCATTCTTTTTCGCCATCTCTGCCACATCTTCATCCGACATAAAACAAAGCACTTCACTGCCATACTCTGCCAGACGTTTCTTATTAATTCCTGCTTTTCCCATCTGTGTATCTGTGATAATCGGCACACCTCTGCGGATAGCATCCTTTGCTTTCTCCACAACACCTTCTGTAAAAACAAGACTGTCCGCATACTCAAAATCAGCGCTTGTGTGAATACAGCGTTTCACGATCAGTTCTGTCTCCGGACAGAGAATCTTTCCCATCTCTTTTAATTCTTCTGTTATAATCTCAAAACTTCTCTTCTCTATTTCAGAAGGAAGTACCTGTTCTATCTCTGAAAGCATCACTAATTTCCTTTCACTTTATTCTCTGCGGAATCCCACACACAACACGTTCTACACAATCTGCCTGTTCTGCAAGTTCTGTCATGACACGCCCGTGAAATTCCCTGTATTCTCTTTCAAAATCATCAACGGGTACAAGACCATATCCGATTTCGTCACTAATTAGTAATTGTAGATTTTCATTCTTCTCTAGTGTCGTCAGCAACGCTTCCTTTGTTCTTCCTTCCAAAAGCCAGCGCCTTGTAAATGAATGGAATTTATTGATTGCCACACAATTTTCAATCTCATCCAGCGAACAATTGATCCCGTCTGTCAGCTCAAGTCCCGGATAAATTTTCGTTGCATACTGTGCTTTTCCCTGGAATGCACCACCTATAATTATATGAGCTCTATTTTCTTTCTGACACATCACCGACTCTCCTGATTTGTTACTCTCCACGCCAGGTTTTTCTGTTCTATTGACTAGCGTATCCGGTTTCTTTTTCTGCTGTGTAATTCCATAAATAACTTCTGTCACCTGATCTGCCATCGCTGCAATTTCACAGTTGATCCTGCCAAGAATCCTTTTGTATTCTTTCATCTCCGGCGAATCCGGAACCGATTCGGAAAACACTTCATTTGTCACGATCACCAGATTCGAACACTGTTGATTCAATTCTCGGATTCCTTCCAGAATGGCTTGATCTGCATGACATCCTGCACCGGATTCCATATACATTTCATTTGCCACGAGATTCGACATACATTCGAGAAGCACATCTGAGCCTTGTAATGATCCCTCTTCCAAATGTAGCTTAAGTCCTGTATACCACTCTAATGTCTCAAACCCTTTTCCTTTACGAAGCATCCGATGTCTCTCAATCTTCTTTTCTGTCTCTTCCCCATAAGGATACATGGTTGCAATATAAAAGAGAGGCTTCGGATCCTGCCTGTTCCATTCACAGATCCGGCTTTCCGCATAAGCTGATTTTCCGCTTCCGCTGCCTCCTGTTACTAACTCAAGCATTCTCCTTCACCTCTCCCTGAATTTATCAATTCAACCTGATCATAAACAAAGTATAGCATATAACAAACTTGATGTGGGATTAAATTTCTTATAGTTCTATTACATCCAGATCATCCGGCACAAACAGATTTCCATCATAATAAACTTTGCCTTCTTCCAGATACAACTCCTGTCTGTGTTCAATATTCTTATCTTCTGTATGATACAGAATCAGATTCTCCACATTCAGGTCTGATGCCATCTCACATGCATCTTTTACTGTGGAGTGATGCTTCTCATATGGCTTGAATTCATCCGCCTGTCCGTAGAGACAGAATGCCTCATGCAAGAGCCATGTACTGTTCTCAGCATATTTCTGCTCCAGTTCATTGTACGGCTCATCTCCGCAACAGGTCAGTTTCTCATCCTCATCTAACTGCATACAAAATCCAAACTGTTTTGCCTTTGTAGAATGAATATCGAAAAATGTTACTTTCTTTCCAATAATCTCACGTTCTTCTCCATCTTCTACTACGACCATGTAAAGACGATCATCTATATATTTCATCTCCTTCGCCGAAAGAACTTCACCTGCCATCTCTTTCAGAATACGGATTACTTCTTCGTGTCCGTAAATTGTAGCTTCTCCTTCGTATTTTCCTCTATTCATATTCTGAAGAATCATACGCATCATCCAGATAATTCCAAGAAGATGGTCGATATGCTTGTGTGTCACAAAAATATCTCTCATATCCATCCAGTTAAGTCCTGCTGCTTTTAACTGATGAAGAATCGTATTTCCGCCACCACCGTCTACCATAAAATGACGGTCGTCATCACTGATCACAAAGCATGTGTTATAACACTCCGTAACGGTTGCATTTCCTGTTCCAAGTATTGTAAGCTTCACTTTTTCTCCTTTTTGTCTGACCTGATCAGTTATTTTCCAAATCTAAATTCTTTCCATAATCTTTCCGGCGGAATCTATGGTAAATGATATAGGCATCCTTCATCTTTAAAGCAATACCGGTAAGTATCCTCCGGATCATTTTCAAAGCATAGATCATATAATCAAATTCATCGCTGTGCATCTCTTCGATCGTAATCTGATCCGAATGCTGACGGAACAGTTCAAAGATATCTTGCATCTTGCAGCCATGATGAGAGATCAACCCAATCAGGTCTTTGATGAATTCATTCTCTTTCATATTATTGTGTACATATTCTGCACCTTCCTCCGGAATATGAAAACAGAACCGCTCCCCTTATTTGTCACTTCAACACTTCCAAGCTTCCCTTCTTCATACTCAGAAAACCGGCTCAATTTTTCCTGCATTCCTGTCTCATCCACATCTAACTGAAAGAAATGATTCAGAGAACTCAGCGGATAATACAGACGAATCTTCTCCTTACGGTAGCCCAGCTTCGCCTGTTCTTCCTTTATTACATCTATAATATTTTTCTCAAGTCTTGCAAAATCCATGATTTTATAATCCTTTTCATCTGAAATATATTTGGCTTCAAACAGTTTCTATTCTTTTTCTTCCGGTCTTTTATTATAGAAGAACATCCATGCCGCCATTGTGAGAATGATCACATATCCAAGCACACTGTACTTGTCCGGAACCTGTCCGAAAAGAAAATATCCGAGAATCGTAGAGAAAATAATCTGAGAATAATCATAGATTGATATCTCTTTCGCAGGTGCATGATAATATGCTGCAGTAATTCCAAATTGTCCTCCTGCTGCCGCAAGTCCGGCACCAAACAGTGCCAGAATCTGCGCTCCTGTCATTGGATGGAAATTAAATAACAGATACGGAAGTGTCACGATGCAGGAAAACCCTGAGAAAAACAGAACAACAGAGCTTCCTTTCTGACCTCTCTGACCAAAGAATCCTTACCATTGCATACGCAATACCGGCACCGATTCCCCCACATAGACCGATCACTGACGGAAAGAGTTCCATATTTGTAAAGGTTGGCTTAATGATAAACAGGCTTCCGATAAATGCAACAAAAATTGCAATTGCCTGCGCCGGTTTTAATTTCTCTTTCAACAGAAGAAACGAAAATAAAATAACAAAAAACGGAGACATTTTGTTCAGCATAGATGCATCTGAAAGTACCAGATGATCTACTGCATAAAAATTACAAAGGATTCCCAGCGTGCCAAATGTTGCACGCAAAACCATATAACCTAAGTTTCCCTTCTTGATTTCAAATCCGTCACCACTTCGCACAATCATTATAAGTGCAACAAAGAATGCAACCAGATTTCGGAAAAAGCTTTTCTGTATGGACGGCACATCCCCCGCAAGCCTGACACAGGCACCCATTAACGCAAATGAAAATGCCGACAATATAATAAAGCAAATTCCTTTATTTCTGGAACTCATAATTTCTAACCCCTTTTCTCTTATTACAAAACTACAATTTCAAACAAATTCCATCTCCTATTAGTATAATTTTCGTCTTACAAACTGTCAATCCAAAATATTGTAACTGTTCAGAGCCAAGCAAAATTTCATAAAACAGCTATAAAATGCTTGCATTTTTAAAACTGTTTTTGAAATTTTATTTGGCGGATACGCCAACCTCCAAAATGCGTAGTATTTTGGAGGTTAGCTCTGAACAGTTACAAATTATTTACAGAACAATATCATCCATCTTCTCAAATCCATTCATGGAATAAGATTCTATCATATTTCCGCTTACAAGATAGAATACGTCACCAATATACAGTCCTCTGCTGCCTTCATATCCGCTCAGCTGTCTGCTCATGACTTCTTTGAATCCTTCTGCCTCATCATACGTATACAACTGATAAGTCACTCCATCATGATAGGTAACAAACCCGAACAGATTCTTCTGAACATCTACAAATACACCTTTATAATTGTATCCTACATCTGTGCCATAGCTTTCTTCAATTGTATACTTA
>ENA-OQDL01000536-OQDL01000536.1-human-gut-metagenome-genome-assembly--contig:-NODE-536-length-23942-cov-6.112828_pt1 | contig 23942 bp, 20 predicted proteins | sample MGYA00242782_ERZ504609 | MGnify/ENA primary metagenome ERZ504609 (study PRJEB26092, sample SAMD00036320) | human gut metagenome | host: Homo sapiens | study: EMG produced TPA metagenomics assembly of... | reverse complement strand
GGTTATGGTCACTGCCAATCATCGCATCCTTACTGAACTTACATTTCTCTGGTACAAGAATCTAACCGATACAATCCGAAGGAATCCATCGAGAAACAGTTTAGAGAGCAATGGGAGAAAGTAAGACCGTTCCCTTCCCGGGTGGTAGCAAGTCAGGGGAAGTGACGAAGCACAAATGTGCAGTCTGTGGCCGTACAGAGAAAAGATGATCCGAATCTGGAATTCCGTTTCTGTCTAAATGTAACGGAAACTACGAGTACTGTCAGGATCATTTATATAACACATATACACAAGAAGTAAGAGGAGAAAAGATTATTATGAAAAAGTACCATTTGTCAACCCTGGATAAACTTCAGGAAATCACCGCGCAGTTTCCTACACCTTTCCATCTTATGATGCAAAAAGGTATCCGCGAGAATGCAAAGGCAGTGAAAGAAGCATTTGCATGGAATAAGGGCTTCAAAGAATTCTTTGCTGTGAAGGCAACTCCCAAAATCCATTTCTGATCCAGATCCTTCAGGAGTATGGCTGTGGCTGTGACTGTTCTTCCATGACAGAGCTGATGATGTCCAAAGCAATCGGATGCAAAGAGGGAGATATCATGTTTTCTTCCAATGATACACCGGAAGAAGAATTCAAATATGCAAATGAAATCGGCGGGATCATCAATCTTGATGATATCACACATATCGAGAGCGTAGAAAGAGCCGTAGGATATATTCCGAAGGTGATCAACTGTCGTTATAATCCGGGCGGAGTGTTTAAGATCAGCAACGATATTATGGACAACCCCGGAGATGCCAAATATGGTATGACAACAGAGCAGATTTTTGAAGCATTCAAGATCCTGAAGGAAAAAGGTGCCGAGGAATTCGGTATCCATGCATTCCTTGCAAGCAATACTGTGACAAATGAGTATTATCCGATGCTGGCGAAAGAGATGTTTGAAATGGCAGTGAAACTTCAGAAAGAGACAGGCGCTCATGTGAAGTTTATTAACCTTTCCGGTGGTGTGGGAATCGCTTACAAACCAGATCAGACTCCGAATGATATCAGAGAGATCGGTGAAGGTGTCCGCAAAGTATACGAAGAAGTACTTGTTCCGGCAGGAATGGGCGATGTTGCAATTTATACAGAGATGGGACGTTTCATGATGGGACCGTATGGCTGCCTGGTAACTAAGGCAATCCATGAGAAACATACCCATAAAGAATATATTGGTGTGGATGCGTGTGCAGTAAACCTGATGCGTCCGGCAATGTATGGCGCATACCATCATATCACTGTTATGGGAAAAGAAGACCAGCCATGTGATCATATGTATGATGTGACAGGTTCTCTCTGCGAAAACAATGATAAATTTGCAATTGACCGTTATCTTCCGAAGGTAGATATGGGAGATCTTCTTGTGATCCATGATACAGGAGCTCATGGTTTTGCCATGGGATATAACTACAATGGTAAACTGAAATCTTCTGAGATCCTTCTCCATGAAGATGGAAGTTTCGAGATGATCCGCCGTGCCGAGACACCGAAGGATTATTTCGCAACATTTGACTGCTTCCCGATTTATGAGAAATTACTGGAAGATATGGAATAATGTTGTGATTATTCTGTGATTTACTGTCCTGTGGTATTGCCGGGGTAGATATGACATAAAAAACACACAAAAAGAAAGGTACTGATCTGTGCATGATGCTGGAAGGTTAGTGCCTTTCGTTTTGCATGGAGAAACAGTGATTTCAGAAGAATGTACTGTAAAAATTTTGTCTGTTCGGAGGTAGACGTATGATTAAATATGAATATGAAACAGGAATGTGTAAACAACTGCATTACAATGGTCTGTGGAGTGTACAATATGAGGGTGTTCCCGGACATTTTAAAAAAGTAAAGATGGTCTGTCCCTGCATCAGAGACGAATGTGATCAGGATTGTGAAGTGTTTAAGAACATACCGGAAATAAAAGCAGCAGATCAGGAATGGCATATGAGAGATGAGAGATAGAATAATGGGAGATAAGAAAAAAGAATACAGAGACAAAAGAACAGGCATGCAGACTGTAAGGTCTGCCATATTTGCTATTGTGCTTATAATTACAGGTTTTACCAGTATAATATCTGTGGCAGATAATACTTATGCAGCAGACGAATATCGAGTGCATAAATCTGAGGTGGTTGTAAAGACCGGTGCCACTTATACAGTAAAGATCCTGAATCATGATACAAAAGTGAGTCCAAAGAAGTTTAAATGGACCAGCAGTAACTCAAAATGTGTAAAGGTTATAAATGGCAGGATATATGGTTTAAAGCCCGGACAGGCAACGATCACAGCACAGATGAGTGGACTGAAAGTAAACTGCGAGGTTTTTGTCTGTAATAAAACGGAAACAGTTCTTTTTAAGAAATACAAAAAACAGGTGAAAGTAACGGCAGGAAAGACAATTATTCTGGAGCCGCAGAAGTATGGAAAAAGGCTGACTTATACTTCTTCTGATAAAACGGTGGCAACTGTATCAAAGAAAGGAAAAGTTACTGCAAAAAAGACGGGAAATGTCAAAATCACCAGTGTTTCTTATGGTACTGACAGGTATGTATCAGAGATAGAAGTGATCGTCCTGCCGGCAGCGTCAGAAACTCCGGAAATTACGCCTACACTGACGCCGGATGAACCAGCACCATCTGTGACCCCGGAGCCGACGGTAACGGTCACGCCAACTCCGAAAATCACACCTGCACCGGAAGATGAGGAAAAGTTCCGGAAACCCCTGGATGGAGTTACTCATTATATTTTGCACAGAGGTGAACAGACAGAAGCACCTGAGAATTCCGTGCCTGCCTTTGAGATGGCAGGACGCAATGGGGCGGAGTTTGTGGAGACAGATGTGAGAGAGACCGCAGATGGAGTTCTGGTTGTCTCTCATGATGATTCTTTGCTGCGGATGTGCGGGGAGGACAGGCTTATTTCAGAGATGACTTATGAGGAGATAAAGCAGTATCCGATTATAAATGGAAGAAATGCTTCGCAGTATCCGGATAATCTTATTCCTACACTGGAACAGTATATTGCATGCTGCAATAAGTACTCTGTGACGCCGGTGATTGAAATAAAGTCAATCCGTACGGAAGAAGCCATGAATTTGTTCATGCAGCTTCTGACTGAATCACAGAAAGAGCCGGTACTCATCTGTTTTCGCATAGAAACACTTGGTAAACTGCGTGAGATGGGATTTACAGGAAAAATGCAGTGGATCCGTACAGTGCGCATGAATGCTTCTATGATACAGCAGTGTAAGAAATATGATCTGGACATAAGTGCAGAGTATAAAAATATCAGTATGAATGATATCAACAATGCTCATCAGAATGGAATCCGCATATCCGTATGGCTTTGCCGGAATGAGGATATGGTAGACATTTTCAGGAAAATGGGTGCGGATTATATCACGTATGAGAAGTGGAATACAGATGAAGTAAAAAAGCGTTACTATTCACATAGCACTATCCCGCGAGGTGTTTTGGCATGAATATGCCAAAATCCCGAGACATACAAGCCAAAATTCTATTGCCGCAGGCAATCTGGAATGAATTTTGGCTAAGTTACTGTGAACGGAGTGAACAGTAACAAAAATACGACAGGATTAGCAGAAAATCAAGGTAGACATTTAGCAGAAAAATAAGTAAAATACAAGATGTAGATATAAATTGTAAGCAGAACAGTAACAGTTCACTATTGCTATAAGAAAGGACTGAACAATTGTATATATTTTATATACTGCTGAAAAAGAGGAGGAGAGAGTAATGAAAAAAATAGCAGCTATGGTGCTGGCAGGTGTTCTGGCAGCAGTTCCGGTCAGTACGACCGGTGCAGCGGAATTTCAGGATGGAGCAGATACACAGAATTTCATCTGGGCAGCCGGAGAGGAAACTTCAACAGATACAGATGAAAGCAAAGGGGTAAGTGCAAATGACAGTGTCGTTGAAGGACTTGACAAACCTCTGGTTTTCTATCCCAACACTTACTATAAATTTAATGTGACCGGTGCCGGAACGCAGAATACGAATCCTGTTGAGGGAGATGTCAGATGGACACCATTATACTGGAGTCTTTCTCTCAAACCGCAGGAAAGCGATATTCACAGGAAATGGGAAATCGGTTCTGCAAAGGGTATTTATACAAAGGTGGAACGTGCATACAATATATATATCTTTTTCCAGAGAGAAGAATATACAGGAGGTATATGGGAGAAAAACGATATTGTACAACCTGTGAGATATCAGTTCAATGCAGCTCCGTTAACTGAACAGGGTGGAAGCTATAAGTACCTGATAGGTGGAATTGGCTATAAGATTTTAAATGAAAGAGAAGTAAGCGTTACAGGTCTTGCTGCGGAATATAATGTGATACAGATTCCGGCTACAGTTGTGATCAATGATAAAGTTTATAAAGTAACTACAATTGACAAGAATGCCTTCAGCGGGAACAAAGAAATTACAGATGTTATTTTTGGAAATAATGTAACAACGATTGGAAAATATGCGTTCAGCCAGTGCCCGAATCTGCGGAACATAAGATTTGGCAGCAGAGTAAAAAGAATTGGCAGCAACGCATTTGCACAGTGTACAAAACTGCGAAAATTTTATACTTCCTGCCAGTGTCAGACATATAGATGCCAGAGCTTTTTACCAGTGCCCGGCAGTCAAAGTGATCAGGATCAACAGTACAGCACTGAACTACGTTGGAAAAAAAGCTTTTGCGGTCAACAAAACCGTAACTATCAGACTTCCTGAGAAGCTGTTTGCCAGATATCAGAAACTGATCAAGGCAAGCAATGTGTATTCTAAAACGAGGTTTGTGAAATATTAAAAAAAACTCAAAAATGCCCTTGCCATTTCGACAAAAACGTGATATGATAATACTCGTTTCAATGCCGGCATGTCGGAATGGCAGACGAGGCAGACTCAAAATCTGTTGTGGGCAACCACGTGTGGGTTCAAGTCCCACTGCCGGCATTAAAAAGTAAGCGAAGCCTTTGTTTGTGAAGGTGTTCGCTTTTTTTATTTGCCGTATTAAACAGTTCAGATAATTCTAAAATCTTTATGAAATTTATCTCGCTTTTCTTGAAAAAGAGATGAATAAGTGATATGGTACATCATAACAAAACGAAATGGAGGAAAAGCCAATGAACCTTGATAATAAAAAGCCTGGCAGAAAACCGCTTTATGTATATTATATCATTGCGGCAGTTATTATCATTCTTCTGAATGTGCTGTTACTTCCTGCAATTGAGGGACGAAAGGTACAGACGACTGATTACAGTACTTTCCTGACAGGAGTAGAGAAGGATTACGTTAAGACAGTAGAAATTCAGGATGATTATATTTATTATGTAGCAGAGAGTGACGGACAGGAGGGTTATTTCAGAACTGTCAAGATGAATGATCCTGACCTTGTAGACCGTTTGCATGATGCAAATGTCAAGTTCGGTGCAGCAGCACCACAGCAGACATCTATCTGGATCAGTCTGATCGCAGGATATGTACTGCCGATTGCCATCTTTATCCTTCTTGGAAGGTGGCTCAGCAAGAAGATGATGAGTTCCATGGGCGGAGGTCCCGGTGGGGCAATGTCATTTGGAAAGAGTAATGCGAAAGTATATGTGAAATCATCTACGGGAATCAAATTCTCAGATGTAGCGGGAGAGGACGAAGCCAAGGATCTTCTGACAGAAATCGTAGATTATCTTCATAACCCGCAGAAATACAGAGAAATCGGTGCATCTATGCCGAAAGGAGCCCTTCTTGTAGGCCCTCCGGGTACAGGTAAAACACTTCTTGCAAAAGCGGTAGCCGGTGAAGCGGAAGTTCCGTTCTTCTCCATTTCCGGTTCTGAATTCGTGGAAATGTTTGTTGGTATGGGCGCTGCCAAGGTGCGTGATCTTTTCAAACAGGCGAATGAGAAAGCTCCATGTATTGTATTTATCGATGAGATCGACACAATTGGCAAGAAACGTGATGGTGCCGGATTTACAGGCGGTAATGATGAGCGCGAGCAGACTCTGAACCAGCTGCTTACAGAGATGGATGGTTTTGACGGCTCCAAAGGTGTTGTGATCCTTGCGGCAACCAACAGACCGGATTCCCTTGATCCCGCACTTCTTCGTCCCGGACGTTTTGACAGACGTATTCCTGTTGAACTTCCGGATTTAAAAGGACGTGAGGAAATCCTTAAAGTCCATGCAAAGAAGATTAAGATCGCAGATTCCGTACGTTTTGATGAGATTGCGAAAGCTGCAGCCGGAGCTTCCGGTGCAGAACTTGCAAATATTGTCAATGAAGCAGCACTTCGTGCAGTACGTGACGGCAGAAAATTTGCCACTCAAGCAGATTTTGAGGAGAGTATCGAGGTAGTTATCGCAGGATATCAGAAGAAGAATAGAGTTCTTTCCAATAAAGAAAAACTGATAGTTGCTTATCATGAAATCGGACATGCGCTGGTTGCAGCAAAGCAGACCGAATCTGCACCGGTCCACAAGATCACTATTATTCCGCGTACATCAGGAGCACTCGGATATACCATGCAGGTGGATGACGGAGATCATTATCTGATGACAAAGGAAGAACTTGCAAATAAGATAGCGACCTTTACAGGCGGTCGTGCCGCTGAGGAACTGATCTTCCACTCTATTACAACCGGAGCATCCAATGATATCGAACAGGCGACTAAGCTTGCAAGAGCAATGATCTCCAGATATGGTATGAGTGAAGACTTCGATATGGTTGCCATGGAGAATGTGACAAATCAGTATCTGGGCGGAGACTCCAGCTTAAGCTGTTCTTTTGAGACACAGACTCTTCTGGATAAGAAGGTTGTGGAGCTTGTCAGGATGGAACACCAGAAAGCACTGAAAATCCTTCAGGACAATATCGGAAAGCTCCATGAACTTGCAAAATATCTGTATGAGCATGAGACAATTACAGGTGAGGAATTTATGAAGATCCTGAATGCACCTGTACAGGTTCCCACTGCAGTGGCAGAATCTGAAAGTAATACAAAGTCTGAGAACAATGCAGAATCCGAAAACAGTACAGAAGCTGATGCAGATACATCTTTCGGGAAAGTGAATTTGCAGAAGTGATATTTTCTCAAGATATACAAGCCAAAAGTCCATTGCCGCAGGCAATCCGAAAATTTGGTTATGTCACTGAAAACTGAGTGAACAGCAATGAAAGCAGCAGAGGCGATTTGAGCTTCTGCTGCTTTTCCTTGCCAATTAACTCCGGTTCGGTTATAATTCGTAATAGTGAACGCAGCATCCTGGATGTTTTTTGGAAGAAAGAAGGGAATGAAGATGGATTGCCGAACTGCAGAAGGAATGGTGAGTAGTTATATTAAACATGATCTTCCACTAAATGAACTGGAAGAGTTTCTCGATCATGTACAGAATTGTTCTTCCTGTTATGATGAACTGGAAACATATTTTATTGTACATGAGGTAACACAGCAGCTTGATGATGACAGCAGCGATTCGGTTCTGGATTTCAAAAAACTGCTGGAACAGGATATCCGGAAATCCAGAAGATATATCCGCAAGAAGAAAGCCAGTTGGCTGATGTTTGGAGTAAGTATATGCCTTCTGATCGCTACGATTGCGGCAATATTGATTTTTGTAATGATGGAGACAAATTACATTCTATAAAGACACTGGAGGATTTTATGAGCGAAAAAATATTACTGATTGACGGACACAGTATTCTGAACAGAGCTTTTTATGGTCTGCCGGATCTTACAAATTCAGAAGGAAAACACACAGGGGCAGTATATGGTTTCCTGAATATCCTTCTTCGGACGATCGAGGAAGAGAAGCCTCAGTATCTGACAGTGGCATTTGACCTGAAGGCACCGACTTTCCGCCATAAGATGTTTGAAGCATACAAGGGAACACGTAAACCCATGCCTGAAGAACTGAGAGAGCAGGTACCGCTGATTAAAGAAATGCTTACTGCAATGGGTGTGAATGTTGTGACAAAAGAAGGCTACGAAGCGGATGATATTCTGGGAACTCTGGCCAGGAAAAGCGAAGCGGCAGGAATGGATGCGACAATCCTTTCTGGTGACAGAGATCTGCTTCAGCTTGCGACAGATAAGGTTATGATCCGTTTGCCAAAGACTGTAAGGGGCAAGACCACCATAGAGGATTATCATGCACAGCAGGTGATCGAGAAATATCAGGTGACACCTCCTCAGATCATTGAGTTAAAGGCTCTGATGGGAGACAGTGCTGACAATATTCCGGGAATCCCGGGAGTAGGTGAGAAGACTGCCACAAAGATTATTGTGGAGTATGGAAGTATTGAGAATGCTCATGAACATTTGGAAGAGCTGAAGCCAAACAGAGCCAGGGAATCAATGAGAGAACATTATGATATGGCGCAGATGAGCAAGGCTCTGGCTACGATCTGTACGGACAGTCCCATAGAGTTTTCGTATGAAAAGGCAAAACTGGGAAATCTTTATACAAAAGAAGCTTTCCTTCTCTGCAGACAGCTGGAATTTAAGAATCTGCTTAACCGTTTTGACTCTGCGGCCGTACAGGAAGATACGCTGGAACAGGAGTTTTTCACATGTGCAGACCTGGCAGGCTGTGAAGCGCTGTTTGCGAAAGCGGAAGCAGGAAAGACAGCGGGTGTTTCTCTGGTTACAGAGAATGGCAGGGTATTTGGTGCAGGACTTGCGCTGAATGAAGAGGAAATTTATTATATTCCTGTAGAAGGGATGATCACAGAAGGTTATCTCTGCGGAAAATTGGAAGGGCTCCTTCATAAAGTATCTGAATCCAACACAGAGAATATTATGAAATCTAATACAGATGATGTGAAGAAGGATCCGGAAAATGAGATATCTGATGTCAATACAGACGGTACTCTGAAATATGATAAAAAATGTGTATGTGCATTGGATGTAAAGGCATTACTCAAGCATATAAAATCTGATGATCCGATGGCTGTATTTGATGCAGGTGTGGCTGCATATCTGCTGAATCCTCTGAAATCCTCCTATACTTACGATGATATGGCAAAGGAATATCTGAATGGTCGTATCCTGCCTGCAAGAGAGGAACTTCTTGGAAAGAAAACAGTGGAAAAAGCATGGGAGGAGAGTGCAGAGGGGCTTACAGCATGGGCCTGCTACATGGCCTATACAGCACTTGCCTGCCGGAAACCCATGTGTGAAGCACTGCGTGATACAGGTATGTGGAATGTATATACACAGATTGAGCTTCCGCTGATCTTTACTCTTGATTCCATGGAAAAATGGGGAATCAGCGTGAAGAGTGAAGAACTGAAAAGCTACGGTGAGAAACTAAGTGTACGTATTGGAGAACTGGAGAAGCAGATCTGGCAGCAGGCAGGGGAAGAGTTTAATATCAATTCTCCGAAACAGATGGGAGTGATCCTGTTTGAAAAGCTTGGCCTTAAGGGTGGAAAGAAAACAAAGACAGGTTATTCCACAGCGGCAGATATTTTGGAAAAGCTTGCACCGGAGTATCCCATTGTAAAGGATATTCTGGAGTACCGTCAGCTTGCGAAACTGAAATCTACTTATGCAGACGGGCTTGTTGGTGAGATCGCAGAGGACGGCAGGATTCATTCTACTTTTAACCAGACAATTACAGCAACAGGAAGGATCAGCAGCACAGAGCCGAATCTTCAGAATATCCCTGTAAGAATGGAGCTTGGAAGACTGATCCGTAAGGTATTTGTTCCGGAAGAGGGATATGTATTTCTGGATGCGGACTATTCCCAGATCGAGCTTCGCGTTCTGGCGCATATGTCAGGGGATGAGAAACTGATCCAGGCATATAAAGAAGCCCAGGATATCCACAGACATACAGCATCAGAGGTATTCCATGTGCCATTTAATGAGGTGACAGATCTGCAGAGGAGAAATGCCAAGGCAGTAAATTTTGGAATCGTTTATGGAATCAGTTCCTTTGGGCTCAGCCAGGATTTAAGTATCACACGAAAAGAAGCAGCAGAATATATTGAAAGATATTTTGAAACTTATCCAAAGATCAAAGGATTTCTTGACGGACTGGTGGAAGAGGGAAAAGAAAAAGGATATGTGACTACCATGTTTGGCAGACGCAGGCCGATCCCGGAACTGAAATCCGGTAATTTTATGCAGAGGTCTTTTGGGGAGCGAGTAGCCATGAACTCTCCAATACAGGGAACTGCGGCGGATATCATTAAAATTGCAATGAACCGTGTGTACAGACGATTAAAGGATGAGAATCTTAAATCCCGTCTTGTACTTCAGGTACACGATGAACTTCTGATAGAGACCTGTAAAGAGGAAATCCCGCAGGTTTCTGCTATTCTTGAAGAAGAGATGAAAGGTGCCGCAAAGCTTTCCGTAGAACTGGAAGTCGATATGCATCAGGGTAATAACTGGTATGAGGCGAAGTGATGATGATAACAATAGGAATTACCGGCGGAGTGGGTGCCGGAAAAAGTACCGTGCTTGATTTTCTTGAAGAAAAGTATCAGGCATATGTGATGAAAGCAGATGAGATCGGGCATCTGGTGATGGAGCCGGGGCAGTCCTGTTATGAACCGGTGATTGCACTATTTGGAAGACAAATCATAAAAAATGATAAAACTATTGACCGCAGACAGGTTTCGGATGTAGTATTTTCACATCCAGAGCTTCTGGAGAAATTAAACCAGATCATCCATCCGGCTGTGAAACAGTACATCAGAGAGCAGTTAGCTGTAAAGAGACAGCAGGGACAGAAGATATGTGTGGTGGAAGCTGCACTCCTTCTGGAAGATCATTATCAGGAGTTTTGCGATACGATATGGTATATTCATACGGATGAAGAGATCCGTATCAGGAGACTGATGGAGAACCGCGGTTATACAAGAGAGAAATCAGTCAGTATCATTGTCAGTCAGGCACCGGAGACTTTTTTTCGGGAAAATGCAGACTATGTTGTGGTAAATAACGGAGATTTTGCACAGACCAGACGGCAGATTGAGGAAGGAATCAGAAAATATGAGACTTTGTAGCATTGCCAGCGGAAGCAGCGGAAACTGTATTTATGTGGGCTCAGATAATACCCATCTTCTGGTGGATGTAGGCATCAGCGGAAAAAGAGTAGAACAGGGATTGAATTCTCTGGAATTGACAGGAAAAGATATTGATGGTATCTTGATTACACATGAACATTCGGATCATATCAAAGGTCTGGGCGTGATCGCAAGGAAACATCAGATACCGGTTTATGCGACAGAAGGAACTGTGGAAGCTTTATCTCACATGAATCTTGGAAAAATGCCGGAAGGGATTTTTCGTGAGATACACGAAGATGAGCCTTTTGAGATTAATGATCTGACAGTGAATCCTTTTACGATCCCTCATGATGCTGCACAGCCCGTAGGATACCGGGTAGAGTGTGGAGAGCATTCTGTGGGGATTGCTACAGACCTTGGAAAATATAATGAGTACATAGTCGGTAATCTGCAGAATCTGGATGCGCTTCTTCTGGAAGCAAATCATGACATCCGTATGCTGCAGGTTGGAAAATATCCCTATTATCTGAAACAGAGAATCCTTGGAGACAGGGGACATCTTTCCAATGAGAATGCAGGCAGGCTTTTATGCAGGCTGCTGCATGACAATATGAAAGGGATTTTCCTTGGACATCTGAGCAGGGAAAATAACTATGAGGAACTGGCATATGAAACCGTCTGTTCAGAAGTAACCTTAGGTGACAACCCTTATAAGTCGCGTGATTTCAGAATTCAGGTGGCACAGAGGGATTGCATATCAGAAGTAATTACAGTGTAGAAAGGACAAAGAACTTATGAAAAAGACAATCATCACAGTAGTAGGAAACGATACCGTAGGAATTATTGCAAAGGTTTGTACTTATCTTGCAGACAATAATGTAAACATTCTTGATATCTCCCAGACCATCGTACAGGGATATTTCAACATGATGATGGTAACAGATGCCAGCAAATGTGAGAAAGACAACGGAGTTCTTGCCAAAGAACTGGAAGCCCTTGGAGATAAGATCGGTGTAGTGATCCGCTGCCAGCATGAAGATATCTTCAATGTAATGCACAGAATCTGAGAAAATCTAAGCAGGTAAGCCACTGAGGGACTTTCCTGTATCAGATTGCCTGAAAAATGCTGAGAGAACATACAAGGGAGAAAAACAAAATGATCAATATTTTTGAAGTAAATGAAACGAATAAAATGATCGAGCAGGAGAATCTGGATGTGCGTACCATTACTATGGGTATCAGCCTTCTGGACTGTATTGACAGTGATCTTGCTGTTTTAAATGAGAAAATCTATAAAAAGATCACAACCTGTGCAAAGGATCTGGTATCTACAGGTGAGGCTATTTCCGGTGAATATGGAATTCCGATCGTAAATAAAAGAATTTCCGTAACTCCGATCGCATTGATTGGCGGAGCTGCATGTAAGACAAAGGAAGATTTTGTAACTATTGCAGAAACTCTGGATAAGGCTGCCAAGGTGGTAGGCGTAAACTTTATCGGCGGTTATTCTGCACTGGTAAGCAAGGGAATGACTCCTGCTGAGAGACTTCTGATCGAATCTATCCCACAGGCTATGGCGAAGACAGAGCGTGTCTGCAGTTCTGTAAATGTTGGATCTACACGTACAGGTATCAATATGGATGCTGTTAAGCTGATGGGTGAGATCGTTCTGGAAACAGCGAAAGCTACCAAAGATCAGGATTCCCTGGGATGTGCGAAGCTGGTTGTATTCTGTAATGCACCGGATGATAACCCGTTTATGGCAGGTGCTTTTCATGGTGTGACAGAAGCAGACACTATCATTAACGTTGGTGTCAGCGGACCTGGCGTTGTTAAGACTGCGCTGGAACAGGTAAGAGGTAAGGATTTTGAAACTCTTTGTGAGATGATCAAGCGTACTGCCTTCAAGGTAACACGTGTTGGTCAGCTGGTAGCACAGGAGGCTTCCAGACGCCTTGGTGTTAAGTTTGGCATCGTGGATCTGTCTCTGGCTCCTACTCCTGCAATTGGTGACAGTGTTGCTGAGATCCTTGAGGAGATTGGTCTGGAGCATGCAGGTGCACCGGGCACAACAGCAGCGCTTGCTCTGTTAAATGACCAGGTTAAGAAGGGTGGAGTTATGGCTTCTACAGCAGTTGGTGGTTTGAGTGGTGCATTTATTCCGGTCAGCGAGGATCAGGGTATGATTGATGCGGTGAATGCAGGGGCACTGACTCTTGAGAAGCTGGAAGCTATGACTTGTGTATGTTCTGTAGGTCTTGATATGATTGCAATTCCCGGAGATACGAAGGCTTCTACGATTGCGGGTATTATTGCGGATGAGTCTGCAATTGGTATGGTGAACCAGAAGACTACGGCGGTTCGTCTGATCCCGGTAATTGGTAAGGGGGTTGGCGAAGTGGTTGAGTTCGGTGGACTGCTTGGTTATGCACCGATCATGCCGGTGAACCAGTTCTCCTGTGATGCGTTTGTGCAGCGTGGCGGAAGGATTCCGGCACCGATCCATAGCTTTAAGAACTGATAAAAAGCCAGAAACTTCGGAAAGAGGGAGTTTCTGGCTTTTCTATGTTCAAGAGGGACGCCCGGCAGAAAATACTTTGTTTTTCGTGCGGTTTCGGAGCCTAAGATATTCTAAGCCGCCAGAAATCTGCTAAAAGCATGAGCCGTCTTGTCAAACTCGCTCCGTTGCAAACTTCGCTCAGACAGTGATGCAGCCGGCTCATAACGCAGATTTCTGGCGGCTAAGAATATCTAAGACTCCTGCAAATGCACGAAAAACAAAGTATTTTCTGCCGGGCTGGTATTTTGCTATATTATAATGATGTCAGAATATGGAGAAGTCGGGTGTTGTCCTGGGGGTGCATGATGCAGAAGCGGATGTATTCGCCGTCCAGGCATTCGAAAGAGGAGCAGTCACGGATCATGAGACCCTGACGGATGCAGGCGTCGAAGACGTCCCGGGAGGTCAGGCCGGGCTTCTGGATTTTCAGGAGGAGAAAGTTGGCGTAGGCCGGGTAGGTTTTGTAAGTGGGGATATTCTCCAGTGCTTTGAGCAGGCGGGTGCGTTCTGAGAGAATGAGGTCCCGGGTCTGGCGGATGTAGGCTTTATCCTGGAGCATCAGCTCGCCGGCCAGGGCTCCCAGACTGTTGAGAGACCATGGTACCTGTTTTTCTTTCATTTTTTTGAGAAATTCCAGGTTCCCGGTGATTCCGTAGCCAAGACGCATACCTGGGGCTGCGTAGAATTTTGATACGCCGCGCAGAATCATAAGGTTCGTGAATTCTCTGGTAAGGCTGACAGCAGTGATCTCATTGATATCCGGGGCAAATTCTACATAAGTTTCGTCGATCATCACGAAAATGTTCCGCTCATTGCAGAAGGAAACGATTCTGCGCAGGTCATTTATGCTAATTGCAGATGAGGTAGGATTATTTGGGTTGCAGAGGATGAGAAAATCGTATTTTCCATCCAGAGTCCGGCAAAAGTCATCTACATCGAGAACAAAGTTATCCTCTTCGCGCAGGTGGTAGTATTCCTGAGTGCTTCCGGAGAAGGAGAGTTCCCTGGAGTATTCTGAATAGGTCGGACCCAGGATAAGGGTATGCTTTGGATTTCGTTCCTGTATCAGCAGTGCGATCAGTTCGCTGGAACCATTTCCGGGCAGGATGAATTCAGCAGGAATATTACAATACTCTGAAATTGTGCTGCGAAGTGAAGTATAATCTCTGTCTGGATAAGAAGACAGGATATCCAGCCGTCCTGCAAGCTGTTCCTTTACATGCTCGGAAAGCCCCAGCGGATTTACATTAGCCCCAAACTTCACAATTTCCTCAGACTTAAGCTGATAGATCTCACATATTTTCTCAATATCACTCCCATGAAAAACCATTTTTGCTGTTGACATATAATATCCCTCATTTCTATATAAATAATCTATTTAAACTTAAAATTACCACATAGCAGATCGCAGATCTTTTCTGAACATTATTTTAACACTTATCACATCGTTCTGTAAACATCACTGTTTACATATTGCTATTCTGAAATATACAGGTGTTACTGTTCGCTCCGTTCACAGTAACTTAGCCAAAATTCATTCCAGATTGCCTGCGGCAATGGAATTTTGGCTTGTATGTCTCGGGATTTTGGCATATTCATGCCAAAACACCTCGCGGGATAGTGGTGTGTGAACAGTAACCATAAAAACAATAACAGTATAACACATTTCTCTCCTTTCTTGCAAAAAATATCATACAATGTTAAAATAAAAAATCATAGTAAAAATCGAGGTTATCATATGAGTAAAAAACCATCTGCAGGAGGAAAAATCCAGTGGACGAAAATGTTCAGGAAGCTTTCCCCCTATACGATCCGGAAAGGGTTCCGCTACATGAAGCATTATGGACCAAAGGAATTCTGGATCAGGCTGCATGAACGTTTTGAACCGGAAGAAGTACCATATGGTCCATGGTACCGGGCTTACATTCCGACGGAGGAAACACTGGAAACACAGAGGAAACAGAAATTTGATTATTCACCGCTGATCAGCATTGCAGTTCCGGCTTATCAGACACCTGTAGAATTTTTGAGACAGATGATAGAATCACTGATCGTTCAGACCTATTCAAACTGGGAGCTGTGTATCGTAAATGCAAGTCCTGACAATGAGGAGATGCAGAAAGTACTGGCAGAATATTCAGCCGGAGATTCCCGGGTAAGATTCTGCAATCTCAAAGAGAACCTTGGCATTGCAGAGAACACAAACCGCGCGTTTGCAATGGCAAAAGGTGAATTTGTGGGGCTTCTTGACCATGATGACCTGCTGGCACCCAATGCATTATATGAGATCGTGAAAATACTGCAGGATCATCCGCAGGCAGATGCGCTTTATACAGACGAGGATAAGGTTACAACAGAACTGGACGAGCATTTTCAGCCACATCTGAAATCGGATTTTAATCTGGATCTCCTGCGTTCCAATAATTATATCTGCCACTTTTTTGTAGTGCGAAAGAGTATTGTAGAAAAGACCGGAGGTTTCCGAAAAGAATTCGACGGAGCTCAGGATTACGATTTTATATTCCGCTGTACGGAGAATGCCGGAGAGGTTTTGCATGTTCCGGAAATCCTGTATCACTGGAGAACACACAAAGCCTCCACTGCAGATAATCCTGCCAGTAAAATGTACGCATTTGAAGCCGGCAAGAGAGCAATAGAAGCTCATCTTGAGAGAACAGGTACAAAAGGCGAGGTAAGCCATACACAGGATCTGGGCTTTTACCGGGTGAAATATCCGGTGCAGGGAAAACCTCTGGTGTCTGTTATCATACCAAACAAAGACGAGAAAGAGACTCTTCAGACCTGTCTGGAAATGCTGGAGAAGAATACCGGTTATCAGAATTTTGAAATCATAATCGTGGAGAATAACAGTACCACTGATGAGATTTTCCGATATTATAAAGAGCTTTCCGGAAACCGGAAGATCCATCTTTTGAGATGGGGAAAAGAATTTAATTATTCTGCCATCAATAACTTTGCTGCGGCGCATGCAAAGGGAGAATATCTGCTTTTCCTGAATAATGATGTAAAATCCATCAATCCGGACTGGCTGGAAGAAATGCTTGGAGTGTGTCAGCGTCCGGAAGTGGGCGGTGTCGGAGCAAAGCTCATTTATCCGGATAATACGATCCAGCATGCAGGATGTGTGATCGGAATGGGCGGTATTGCGGGGCATATGTTCGTAGATATGCCTGCGGACCGTACCGGCTATCTGCATAAGGCATCCCTTCTTCAGGATATGAGTGCAGTGACTGCCGCCTGTCTGTTGATGAAGAAAGAGGTTTTTGAGCAGGCAGGAGGATTTACAGAAGAACTGGCTGTGGCATTTAATGATGTGGATCTTTGCCTGAAAGTAAGAAAAAACGGCTATCTGATCGTATATGATCCCTATGCGAAGCTTTATCATATGGAATCAAAGACCAGAGGAGCTGAAGACAGCAAGGAGAAAGTGCGCCGTTTTCAGACGGAGATTGAATATATGCGATGTCACTGGATAGACATTCTCAAAAACGGAGATCCCTGTTATAACAAAAACCTGTCTCTTACCAAATGGAATTATTCTCTGAAGCCAATCCCGGGAATGGAGACAGAAGCAGGACAGAAAAAAGAGAAGACAGGGAGGAAATCATGCAGGAAGTATCAGTGATCATTCCGAATTTTAATGGGATGGCTTATCTGGATGGCGTACTTGCAGGTCTGGAGTGTCAGACTGTAAGCAATTTTGATGTAATTCTTGTGGATAATGGATCCAATGACGGAAGCTGCGCTTTTGTTGCTGCAAGGTATCCATGGGTCCATCTGATCGAACTGCCGGAGAATTTCGGATTCTGTAAAGCGGTCAATGAAGGGATCAGAGCATCACGCTCACCTTATGTACTGCTTTTAAACAATGATATTGAAGTAACGGAGAATTTTATAGAAGAAATGCTGTCAGCCATCAAAAGGCATCCCAAAGCTTTCTCCTGTGCTGCCAGAATGATTCAGTTTCATGACAGGGACAGGCTGGATGATGCAGGAAACTATTACTGCGCACTTGGATGGGCTTATGCGAGAGGTAAAGGGAAAGATATCCATACCTATGAAAAGGAAGAGAAGATTTTTGCTTCCTGCGCAGGAGCTGCTATTTACAGAAAGAAGATCTTTGATGAGCTGGGATATTTTGACGAAGAACATTTTGCATATCTGGAGGACATGGACGTGGGATACCGGGCCAGGATCTACGGATATGAAAACTGGTATGCACCTGATGCCATGGTATACCATGTGGGAAGCGGTACCAGCGGATCCAGATATAATCAGTTCAAGATCCGGTATTCTTCCAGAAATAATATTTATCTGATATACAAAAATATGCCGGTGTTACAGATTATTATCAATCTTCCGTTTCTTGTTGCAGGATTTGGAATCAAAAATTCTGTTTTTTACGCTGAAAGGATTCGGAAGAGAGTATATTGCGGGAATTAAGAATGGATTCCAGATCAGTAAAAAAAAATCATAAAAATACCCTTTTAAAATTTCAAAATCTGTCAAACTATTTTAGGATTCAAGTTGAATTGTGGGTGAATATCTTCAGGCGTTTGTGCGGATGATAAGAAAGAAAGATAAATTTTTATTGCTTTTATAAAACAACTATTATAATATAGAAACGATAAAAAAATGAGGTGACAAAAGATTGCTAAAGGACAATGAAAAGAATTTCAGTCGTCTCCATATGATCATTGATGCAATTGTACTGGTACTGTCATATTTTCTGGCATGGCTGATCCGTTTTGTTGGTCCTATGGCAGCAACAGCAGTCAGAACCAGAAGCTTTCAGCAGTATATGCTGATGCTGGTTTTTATTGTACCGGTTTATCTGTTGTTGTATCAGGCTTTCACATTGTATACTCCCATGCGGATGCAGGGGCGTCGGCTTGTATTGGCTAATATTGTAAAGGCCAACTCGCTTGGGCTCCTTATTCTGATGTTTACATTTTACATGATAGATGAGAGCGATTTTTCCCGTTCTACTTATATTATGTTTTATGTAATTAATATTGTGCTTCAGTGGTGTGCCCGAATGTTGATTTTCGCTCTTCTGAGAAATATGAGAGAGAAGGGACTGAATCAGAAACAGATGATCTGTGTGGGATACAGCCGCGCAGCAGAGGAATACATTGACAGAGTTCTTGCCAATCCTCAGTGGGGATATGTGATCCGCGGAATACTGGATGACAATGTTCCGGCAGGAACAGAGTACAAGGGAATCAAAGTTCTTGGAAGGATTGCCAATCTGAATATAATACTTCCGGAGAACCGGCTGGATGAAATAGCGATCACTCTGGGCTTAAGTGAATATTACCGCCTGGAAGAGATTGTAGCACTGTGTGAAAAATCCGGAGTACACACCAAGTTTATCCCGGATTATAATAAGATCATTCCGACAAAACCATACACAGAAGATATACTGGGACTTCCGGTTATCAATATCCGTTATGTACCGTTGAACAATACATTCAATGCACTGGTCAAGCGGGCGATGGACATTGCAGGATCTATTGTTGGAATCATAGTAACCTCACCGCTGATGCTGTTAATGTGTGCTATCATTAAGCTGACATCACCGGGACCACTGATCTATAAACAGGAGAGGGTTGGACTTCATAACCAGACTTTTCGGATGTACAAGTTCCGTTCCATGGAAGTACAGCCGGAATCGGAAGAGAAGAAGGCATGGACAGTAAAGAATGACCCAAGAGTAACACCCATCGGAAAGTTTATGCGTCACACCAGTATTGATGAACTGCCACAGCTTTTCAACATACTGAAGGGTAACATGAGTCTTGTGGGACCACGACCGGAGCGGCCGTTTTTTGTAGAGAAATTCAGAGAAGAAATCCCGAGATATATGGTGAAACATCAGGTTCGCCCGGGACTTACCGGCTGGGCTCAGGTGAATGGTTACCGCGGAGACACATCCATAAGAAAAAGAATCGAATATGACCTTTATTACATTGAAAACTGGAGCATAGGGCTGGATATCAAGATTATATTCCTTACATTTTTCAAGGGATTTATAAACAAAAATGCATATTAAGATAAGGGGAAAAAGGCATGGCTAAACCAGGAAAAAAGAAAAAAGTACTGTTTGTGCTTGAGATCATTGTACTGCTGCTGTTTATTGGCGGGCTGTATGTGTATGGACAGATTTCTTCCAGGCTGGATAAGATTGAGCAGCCGGAACTGAAAAAGGAAAAAATAGTCGTAAACCAGGAAGCACCAAAGATGACAGGATACAAGACCTATGTGCTGTTTGGTATTGATACCAGAGGGGAAGGCTCCCAGTATTCTGCACAGAACAGTGATACCATGATCATTGTGAGTGTAAACAACGATACAAAAGAAGTGCGTATGGTTTCCGTATACAGAGATACACTTCTCAATGTTGGAGATGATACCTATACGAAGGCAAATGCAGCCTATGCGCTGGGTGGTCCGGAACAGGCGATCACTATGTTAAATACAAACCTGGATCTGGATATTTCCGATTATGCGACGGCCGATTTTTCTGCACTTGTAGAAGTGGTAGATGATCTTGGCGGTCTTGATATTCCGTTATCTTATGCGGAAATTGAACATATGAATAACTATTGCGTGGAAACATCCAAGCTGACAGGGAAAGATTACACTCCAATCGAGAAACCGGAGCCAAAGCCGGAAGATGAGGAAGCCATTGTAGGAACTTATCATCTGAACGGTGTACAGGCGACATCCTATTGCCGTATCCGTTATACTGCAAGTCTGGATATGGGACGTACAGAGCGTCAGAGACGAGTACTTGGAATGCTCTTTGATAAGGCGAAGATAGCAGGTCTTTCTTCTATCTTTAAGATTATGGATGATGTATTCCCGATGGTTACAACATCTCTTTCAAAACAGGATATTCTGGGACTTATTCCGACTCTGATCGGATATAAATTTACAGACAGTACGGGATTCCCGCAGAAGTTTAAATTCTCTAATATCAAGGGAAGTATTATTGTTCCTACTGATCTTGAGAACAATGTAGTTGAACTTCACAAGTTCCTGTATGATGATCAGGATTATACTCCGTCTTCTGAGGTAGTGGCCCGCAGTAATAAGATACTTGAGATCGTCGGCGGAGAAGGTAAGCTGGATGATGCAGCCAAGACTACGACACAGGACACTGATACCACAAATGCAAATGACACTTTTGTATGGTCCGGCGATAATACCTCCGGCAGTACGGATAACAGCGGCGATTATGACAGTGATTATGATAACGGCGGTTATGATGGCGGTTATGATAATGGCGGCGATGACACCGGCAGTGACACTGGTGGTGGAGACTACGACGGCGGCGATGACACCGGTGGAGATGAGACCGGCGGCGATGACACCGGTGGAGATGAGACAGGCGGCGACGATGGATTCAGCGATGATTCAGCAGCAGATTCCGGAGCAAGTTCTGAAGAACAGTAACAGGGAACTGCTATAAAAATATAAATAATAGAAAAGAGGACCATCTGTTGGAAAGGATGGTCCTCTTTTCAGATAAGGAGTGTTGAGGATGACGCATAAGGAAAAATATAATGACACTGTGACAGTTGATGTAATCATTCCTGCCTATCGTCCCGGCAGAGAATTTGGAGAACTGCTGCACAGACTGGAAGAACAGGAATATCGTCCCCGCAGGATTCTGGTTATGAATACGGGAGAGCAGTACTGGAACAGAGAATGGGAGAAATGTCCGATCCTTGAGGTTCATCACCTGGAACAGAAGGATTTTGATCATGGCGGAACCAGAAGAAGGGCAGCAGAACTTTCGAATGCAGATATTATGATCTTTATGACACAGGATGCTCTCCCTGCTGACAGAAAAGTAATTGGAAATCTTGTCTGTGCTGTCAGTGAAAATCCGGGTGCAGGAGCAGCCTATGCAAGACAATTACCCAGGGCAGACTGTCGCTTTCTGGAACGTTATACCCGTTCTTTTAATTATCCGGAGCAGTCCTCGGTAAAGTCACTGGATGATATTGATAAGTACGGGATCAAGACCTATTTCTGTTCTAATGTGTGCGCGGCCTATGATAAAGGGATTTATCTGAAAACAGGCGGTTTTACAGAGCGGGCGATTTTCAATGAAGATATGATCTGTGCCGGAACAATGATTCAGAAAGGCTATTCAGTTGTCTATGCGGCAGATGCGAGAGTATATCATTCCCATAATTATTCCGGAAGACAGCAGTTCCACAGAAACTTCGATCTGGGAGTATCCCAGGCAGAGCATCCGGAGATTTTTGAAGGAGTACCTTCTGAGGGAGAGGGAATCCGTCTGGTAAAAAGAAGCCTGGGCTATCTGATAAGAACGGGACACTTCTGGCTGATTCCTCAGCTGATCTGGCAGAGCGGAATGAAATATGCAGGATATTTCCTGGGGAAAAGATACAGAAAACTTCCCCGGAAAGTTGTTCTTGCATGTACCATGAGTCCATATTACTGGAACAGAAAATAAAGGTAAGCGGATAACCTTAAGACACGCCAATTTACGATAATTGTCACATTTTGAACACAATTAATTGATATACTGATTCCAGAGTTCAGGAGAAGAATTGCTGTAACTGTGCAGAAATAAAACAGTTACAGATCATTGTTTATTTCGGGGAGTGTTCCGATAAACAGTAATACAGGAACAGAAGGGAGCAGATTACATGAATGATGAAAGAAACCTGGGTGAAAAAACAGATGATTCCGGTCAGCAGCCCAGATATGAACATTATCAGTTCCATGAAGAACAGGGAACTGTTTTGAAACCATCCGGTCCCTCTGGACACAGAAGAAATCAGAATTCTTTTCAGAAAAAAGCAGGGGCGACAATCGCACTGGCTGTGATCTTTGGCCTGGTGGCGGCAGTTGTATTTCAGGCGGCAAATTTTGCAGCAGACAGATTCCTGAATACAGGTAAGTCTTCGGTGCAGATTAAAACTACAGACAGTGTGGATCTTCAGGAAACGGCATCAGATGACAGCACTGCCGATAAGGTGCTGTCTGACTCTGAGAATGGAACAGTAGCAGCAGTGGCTCAGGCTTCCATGCCTTCTGTAGTTGCGATCACTACTGTCAGTGTTCAGGAAATACCAAGCTTTTTCGGATATAGTTCCCGCCAATATAAGAGTGCGTCAACAGGTTCAGGGATTATCGTTGGAGATAATGATGATGAGCTTCTGATCGCAACGAATAATCACGTGGTGGATGGAGCTACAACTCTGAGTGTCTGCTTTATCGGGGATGATGTGGCAAATGCAGAGACAGAGACTGTGAATGCGGGAGATAATGGAGATCTGAATGTAGAGGATGCGGTCAGTGCCAAGATTAAGGGTACAGATGCTGATAATGATCTGGCAGTAGTTGCGGTGAAGAAATCGGATATCCCTGAGGACACTTTAAATCAGATCAAGATTGCTCAGATAGGAAGTTCGGATGATCTGGCAGTAGGGCAGCAGGTAGTTGCGATCGGTAATGCGCTTGGATATGGTCAGTCTGTAACATCAGGCTGGATAAGTGCATTGAACCGGACGATTTCTACAGATGACGGAACGAACAGTACAGGACTGATCCAGACGGATGCGGCGATCAATCCGGGTAACAGTGGTGGTGCACTTTTGAATATGAAAGGCGAGCTGATCGGCATCAATTCTGCAAAATACGCAGACAGTGCTGTAGAAGGTATGGGATATGCCATTCCTATTTCCAAGGCAAAGCCTATTCTGGAAGAACTGATGAATCGTGAGACCAGGGAGAAAGTAGACAGCAGCAAAAAAGGATATCTGGGAGTAAGTCTTGCCAATCTGACCACAGAGGCAATTGAGATGTATAATATGCCCACAGGCGCCTTTGTAAGAAGTGTGGAGGATGATTCTCCGGCACAGGAGGCAGGTATCTGTAAAGGCGACATCATCGTAAAATTCGACGGACAGAAAGTCAGTGATGGTGATGATCTGCTGGATAAGCTGCAGTATTATAAATCGGGAGAGAAGATTGAGGCAGTTATTGCAAGAGCCACTAATGGGGAATATGAAGAAAATACTATAGAGCTGACTCTCGGCACCAGACCGGACAATGAATAAAACAAAAGACATCGCCCATGCGGCGGTGTCTTTTATATATTATCAGTGAACAGTAAGTTACTGTTCACTCCGTTCACAGTAACTTAGCCAAAATTCATTCCAGATTGCCTGCGGCAATGGAATTTTGGCTTGTATGTCTCGGGATTTTGGCATATTCATGCCAAAACACCTCGCGGGATAGTG